>QWCO01000103.1_pt1 | contig 42785 bp, 35 predicted proteins | sample 1972611 | NCBI WGS metagenome assembly QWCO01 (sample SAMN09866706, study PRJNA288562) | Human oral metagenome isolate term1_saliva, whole genome shotgun sequencing... | reverse complement strand
TCTTCCAGTAGCCATTACGGATTACAGACCAATATCTAGAGCCTTCACCGATGAATTCCTTCTCCTGCTCTTGGAAGATTGCCTTCTTAAGGTCGCTCTCTCCATTGTAAGGATAAGCATTTGCCCCAGCACGCTTGCGGATGACATTCAGGTCTTGTATCGCATTAGCTGTTTGTCCGATTTTATTGTAACATTCAGCACGTAGAAGATACATCTCGGCAAGACGCCAATAAGTGAAGTTTGTATTCACTGAAGACATATATTCGCCAGCTTCAGAGTAAGCATCTGCAATGAAGATACCTTTACGCCACTTATACATAACGGCGTAGTCTTGTCCCCCTACAGTGTGAGCTTCATCATACTTATAGAAGAATGCCTGAGGTCTTTGGTCAGCTTCATCTGTGTACAAATTCTTAATGCTTTGAGCATAGATACGGAATGGTGCGTGAACGATATCACCAAGTACCTTCGTGCGGTCTACAGGCCAAGTAACGTAGTACTGCGCAGGTGATGGGGTGATTGTACCTACATCACGCAGACGGTCAAAGGCAAGAGAGAAGATAGTCTCAGCATCATCAGCTTCTGCATCAGAGAGCTTCAAGCAGAGGGCTTCAGGAGTTTCATTAAGCTTGTAAGAGCCAACCTTGCCACTGATAACCTCTGTTGCATACTTAATAGAGGCTTCGTAGGCTGTCTTTGAGCTTTCTTGCGTGAGCTTATAATTGTCGATGACTGAACCCTTCCAAGCATATAGCTCAGAGAGCAAAGCTGCAGCACTACCCTTAGTTGCAAACTGTTTGTTCGTTAGCGTTGCGCCATTAAGGTCTTTCAGATTGCCCTGCGTAGGTAGGATATTGTAAGCCTCTTGAGCATATTCAATAGCCTTGTTTAGAACATCTAGCTGAGGTGTAAGACCATAAGCAGATAGACGCTCAGAGTTTTCAAGGAGAATAGCATCTCCATAACGCTGTACTATCGCGAGGTAAGTAAACCCTAATGCGAAGAGTGCTTGACCTCTGTGGTAGTTGAGTCTTTCCTCGCTAAGACCTTGTGTCTTGTGGATGTTATCAAGTAGGAAGTGCGCTGTAAAGATGATATCGTACAGATTCTTCCAGTCTGGTTCGCTATTGATAACGCTACGAGGGTTCCATGCTCTTACATCTGAAGCATCTACATCATCCATGATTTCGCCTGCAGTGAGGATAGTCTGTAGACCATCTTCCTTGATGCGCATATTTGTGATAACGTGGATAGATGTCGTGATAGAGTTTAGGTCCTTCTCCGTCTTGAAGGCATTTTCCTTAGTAACTTGGTTCTGAGGTGGCTCGTCAAGAGAGCATGAACTATTGAAAACTACAGAACCTAGGCTAAGCCCAAGACCGAGTGCTATAATTGATTTTTTCATGAGACTACTTCTTAAAACTTAACATTTATACCCAGTGTAATCTTTCTATCAAGAGGATACTGCGTACCAGTATCAATACCTGTGTATGGGTCAACGATTTCAGGGTCTACACCAGAGTAGTTAGACAGCAAGAATAAGTTCTCTCCAGTTAGGAATACACGAGCATCCTTAAGTCTTAGCTTAGACGTGAATGCTGATGGTAGCGTGTACGAAAGAGTCAGCTGACGTAGACGAAGGAAACTTACGTTCTCAATGAAACGGTCTGTGTCGCCATCGTACTGCCCGATAAAGCCTGTTTCTGCATATTCAGGTGCTGGCAAATCAGTTTTATCTCCATCTTTCTTCCAAACGCTCTTCTTGCGGTAGTCGTCAAGGATAACCCCGAAGAGACCAGAGAAAGCAAGTGAGGAGTAGCGAGACTTATTCATCATCTTACGACCGAGTGAGAAGTTGAATAAAGCATCTACTGTAAAATCCTTCCATCTTATCTGAGAACTAAGTCCCCCGTGAGCAATAGGCAATGTGCTACCAGCGTAGTATCTGTCACTCACATCAATAGTACCATCACCATTGAGGTCTGCGATGTTGCGAGCTCCTACGCCTGCGAGGTAGTTATTGCTGTAACCGAAGCTAAGAGGAGTCTTAACCCCATTCACTGTATAGTTGTAAGGAATTTGAGCTTCGTTTTGGATTAGCCCTAAGTCCTTATAAGTGTAAATACCGAAGGTAGGACGACCAAGTACTTGGATACCGCTCTTCGTCGTAATATCCATATCGTTAGGAGCCTTACGAAGGAGGTTCCAGTTGCGCGCTAGGTTAAGCTGTGCAGTCCAGCTAAAGTCTTTCTTACGAATAAGGTCTGCTGAAATTTCAAATTCAAGACCTTCATTAGAGATAGCAGCGGCATTGGTCCAAGCTTCCTTATTGAAGTATACATTACCTGGAAGAGGTGTTTGTATAAGTAGGTTGCGAGAGTACTTATTGTAGTAGTCTACCTTCATGCGCAACTTTTGGTCAAGGAAGTAGAGGTCAAGACCAAGGTCGAGCTGGTCGCTCTCTTCCCAAGTCATGCTACTATTTGCAGATGTACTAGGTACAAGCCCTGGTACTCCGAGGAAGCTATTATAAGTACTTAGTGTACCTTGAGCAAGATAAGCATCATCGAGCTTCTGTCCTGAACGTCCCCATGATGTACGTAGCTTACCAAAGCTTAGCCACCATAGAGGCTTCATGAATTTCTCAGAAGTGAATACCCAACCTGCACCAATAGAAGGGAATGTTCCCCAACGATAAGCTGGAGCATATACAGACGAACCATCACGGCGTACAGCAAGCTCTGCTAGGTATTTCTGCTTGTAGTTATATGACAAACGACCGAAGATACTTGCCATTGTCTGAGCCTGGTAGTCAGTCTTGTTCTCTTGCATGTGCTGGAAGCTTCCAGATATAATGCGCGACTTTGGCCAAGCATCGCTGATATAATATACAGAGTTTGATGGACCACCTTGAGCACGTGCTTCTACAGACTCCATGCTTTCGCTGGTGAATGAAGTACCAAGCATGACGTCAAAGCGGTGGTCGTTATTGATTTTGAAGTCGTAGTTAAGAATGCTTTCCCACTGCATCATCGTAAGACCAGACGCAGAGAACTTAGACTCTGTGAGTGACCAAGCACTGAGGTAATCCGGTGTAGCGATGTTTGAACGCAAGAGGTGGTGGTCTACTGCAGCTGATGTAGAGAAGCGTAGGTCCTTAGTTATCTTATAGTTCAGACCCGCATTGAGTCGGATGTTGTATGACGAATTCTTTTGGTTAATACTCTGCAGACGAGAGAGCGCAATACGTTCAACATCAGAACCCTTGCCGGGGAGAAGTGAAGAGGTTTGCTTTGGGTCTACAGTGAGTCCCTGAGCAATACCATTGTCTGTACCTGCTGAGCGGTCTGTGTATGATAGGTATATACGAGCATAGGTATCAAACTTTGGTGTTAGCTTGACATCAAGGTTTGTGAGGAAGTTTGCTCTGCGGAAGCTTGAGTTAAGCATGATACCCGTTTCGTCATAGAAACCTCCACCCATGAGATAGCGCACATTATCAGTTCCTCCTGATGCGCTAAGGTCAGCCTTGGTTACTCGACCTAGGCGGAAGAAGTATTTCCACCAGTTTGTTTGGTTGTTGTAGAAGGCGTTCAGTGAGTCTTGCACCATTGCTGGAGCCTTGTCCGTACGCTCTCCCTTACCCCAGAACCAGTCATACTGAGCTCCACCATTATTCATGTAAACATCTCTGTATGACTTAGGCAAACGAATGGTATTTTCGTCTGCATAAGCAAGGCGATACTTCTTGATAAGTGAAATCGGATAATCACGTTCTCCCTTACCGATTACTTGTAGAGGAGTCTCAGGCAACCAAGATATAGATTGTGAGATATTGACATTAAACTCAGCACGTCCACTCTTCCCCTTCTTCGTAGTAATCATGATAACCCCATTAGAAGCACGGCTACCATAGAGTGCGGCAGAAGATGCGTCCTTGAGAACTTCTACGGACTCAATAGTGCTAGGGTCAAGACCTGCAAGAGGGTTGATGCCAGTACCAGCTACGTCAGTTGCTTTAAGAGGTACTCCATCGATGACGTAGAGAGGTTGTCCGTTGTTTGACGAACCGTTACTGCCGATAAGAGAGTTTACACCACGGATGGAAACGACAGCACCGCCACCACCTGGAGAACCAGATGCCTGCGTAATCTGAACCCCTGCCATCTTACCCTGTAGTAGAGTCTCGATAGAGGGAGCTACTGAGTTGCGCAGTTCGTCAGCCTTTACGGAAGACACCGAACTCACGAGTTCTCTTGTAGTCTTACGTCCATAAGCAACTACCGTGACGTCATCGAGCTTGTTGGTAACCTCCTTAAGAACGACGCTGAGCGACTTATTAACGTCATAAGCAACGGTCTGAGGTTGGAAGCCAACGCTTGTAATAATCAGTTCACCTTTGGCTTGATGCACTTTGATAGAGAAGTGACCGTTAGCGTCTGTGGCACTACCGGTCTTAGTCCCTTTGATAATCACAGATGCTCCGATAGCTGGGAGACCACTCTGTTCTTTGACTATTCCTTGCACGACAAGCTCCTCTCCCTGCTGGGCTTGAATGCGTGTCATTGGGCTTGCCTGAGCCATGTATGACTCTAAGCTGCAAGGAAAGAACATGCCACTGAGTACACCCAGCGTCAAAACGGCTTGTGTGCTTAATGTTATTTTCATCCTATGTAAGTAATTATATCCTATCTGTAATTTATTCTAACTAAATAATGTGCAAAGATACACAAAAATGATGTGATATGCTTGTAATATGTTCGTTTTCGTACAGCTGACTTTTTTGTAGGTACTCAATTTGTCTTCATGAAGTAAAAAATCTCTTCACTATCGCTAAAAAATCGTAGGTAGTGAAGAGATTTATTAATCATAATGTCATATTGCTGAAGTTAGCCCTATTTATAGAGGAAACGCTTAATACTCTGTTTAGGCGTTTTAACGAAAGGCTCGGGGTGCAATTCAAACGATTGTATTTGTTCGTAGTTTGCTAGTTGTGTATTGACTTCTTTACGCCCCTCGAGGATGCTTTTCCAAGCCGCCTCTTCGCTGATGCCAGCTGCCTCTATGCTCTGAGGGTTGAGTACGACTAGAGCTTCAAGGTGTCCTTTTCTCATCAAAACAAGGCATTCAAGAACGTGAGGCAGTAGGCTTATTTTGGCTTCTATTTCTTCAGGGTAAATGTTCTGACCATTGCCACTGAGGAGCATCGTCTTGCTTCTGCCCTTGATGTAAATAAAACCTGCCTTATCTATCGTGCCAAGGTCTCCCGTGCGTAGCCAACCATCTTCTGTGAATAGTGCTTGTGTTTGCTCTTCGTTTTTGTAGTATCCTAAGCAGGTATTTTCGCCTCGTGTCTGAATTTCTCCAATAGTATTGCCATGCTCATCTTTCTGTTGGATAAGCTCGCCCGATTCGTCAAAGGCTGGGGCAATGCGTACTTCCATATAGTTCTTGAGCGTTTGTCCACATGAACCAAGTCGCCATTGCTCACTGTCAGGGGTGAAACTTATAAGTGGAGCGCACTCGGTCATACCATAGCCCACAGACAACGGAAATTTAATCTTTTTAAGGAATGCTCCAATTTCAGGATTAAGGGCAGCTCCTCCGACAATCACTAATCGAGCAGCTCCTCCCATGCCTTCTAAGAGTTTGTTGCGTATCTTCTTATAGATGAGGTTGCGCAATCCGGGGATTGCAAGCATAAACTTAATCTTAGGGTCTCTAAGCTGTGGGGCAATAGAACCTGTGTATATCTTCTCTAGAATCAGAGGAACTGAGATAATTACATTGGGTCGGACTGCTTTGAAAGCTGCGCTTAGTATGCGGGGGGTAGGCATCTTGCCTAGGAAGGTTACATGTACTCCAGTCGTAAGAGCTAGAAGTACATTTATCATACAGCCGTAAGTGTGTGCCAAAGGTAAGAAAGAGAGTAGTTTGTCTCCGATGTGTATAATCTTGTTCTCAATACACCAAAGCACGTTTCCTGCGATGTTGTTACCTGTAACCATAACTCCCTTGCTAAAGCCAGTTGTTCCTGACGTATAGTTCAGCAGGATAAGTTGGTCGTTAGGAGTTTGGTAGTAAGCAATATCGTCTCGTGAATATCCTTTGGGATAGCGAGTCTCAAATGCTTTGTCAAGTTGAGCGAAAAGCTGTTCTAGACTAGGCTCATCTTCTTGAGAGAAAAGACTCTTGCGCTCTTGTATGGTACAAGCTTGCTGAAGGCTACTTAATTCGCTTGGGTGTAGATTGCTCCACAAGTCAGCATCTATAAATAGGAATTTGCTTTCAGAGTGATTTAATATACTCGTAGCATCTTGAGGAGAGAAGTCTTTAAGAACAGGTACAACGATACATCCGTAAGTGATGGTTGCCATAAAAGCAATAACCCATTCAGCTGTATCCTTGCCCATCACAGCGATTTTGTCGCCCTTCTGAAGACCACATTGGTCAAAAAGGAGGTGTAGCTTAGCTATTTCAGTAGCAAGCTCTCCCGTAGTGTAATGACTTCCTTCGTAGTTAGATATGGCACTAGAATCCCAGTGCTTGCGAAAGCTCTCTTGATATAGAGAAATAAGATTTGTCTTTAGCATTTACTATTTATAGTGATAACTAATGAGCCTTAAACCTGCTCAAGAAATGTATTTATGAGCAAAGATACATAATTCTAGGGACAAAAGCAGGGTAAGTATAGGGCAAACGCATCAAAATAATAAAGGATATTGTGCGCTTGCCCATGTATCTAGGGAGGCTTGTATCAGATTTCAAGGCATTAAAATTTCGGACCTAATATGAAGAGAAAATAGAGCTTAGGTTTCCTAAACTCAAAACCTCGGCGAAGTCTGTACAAACTTCAGCTGAAGTTTGTGCAGACTACGGCTGAAGTCTGTATAAACTTCAGCCGAGTGCTGAACTTTAGTGCGCGTAAGCATGAATATGAGTGCATGTACTTACTGAAATAAGTACGTGTACTTATAAAAGTGTTTACGCGTAAGTACAGAGATAAGTACGCGTAGTTGCTAATTCACAGTCAAGTGTTGAACTGTTATGTTTTTCTGTTATTTGATGCACATGGGCTAATGCAAAGTGCCTTGTTTGAGTAAAATAACTTGTAAAATAGTTACCTTTGTTCTATATATCAGATAATCCGGCTTGAATGAATACGAAAACACTAGTATTGAGCATGGGACTATCGCTTAGCGGAACTGTGGCTATGGCTCAGCAACTTATTGTGACGGGTCGAGTGACAAGTAATGTACAAGCAGCGCCTCAGAGTAGGGTGCAAGTCCAGGTGAAAGAAACCAAGAAGCGAATGTCAGTAACCGACCAAGGTCTTTATGTAATAGAGGCTAACAAAGGTCAGACACTCCAATTTATATATAAGGGCAAAGTCATCAAGACTTTTGTGGTAGACGCTCCCCAACTAGATGTTTCTTTAGAATTGCCCGAAGAGCAAAAAGATAGCTTAGCCTCAAGCTCGGGTACAAAAGATGATGTGATATTATCAACGGCTAGTCGAGGGGCAACGTCTATATCCGGACAGACTCGTCCTCTTTGGGTTTTGAATGGTATTGTGTTAGGTTCTAGTTATGGTAGTCTAGAGGCTTTTGCGGGGGCAGACCCTAAGCAGGTGGTTGCAGGTTTAGTGCCAGGTCTAAGCTCAGAGAATATTGCTTCTGTACGACTTCTAACGGCTAACTCGGAAACATCTATTTACGGACCTAGAGGTATTGCCGGTGTCGTTGAGATAACGACAAAGTCGGGGACTGCTGGTATCTCTTCATTGAGTTATAGAGGTGAATTTACTTACCGCCCAATCCCAACATATAGAGAGGTTAATATCATGACCTCTCAGGAGCATGTGTCACTCATTCAAGACTTGATGGATGGTGGTCAGTTTCCTATTCATACGCTTGAGACGGACCGTAATAGGGGCTTGCTAGGACGTATGTATGAGCTTTTTAATGAGCTAGATGCAACGGGTAAACCCAAACTAACCAATGACGAACAGTCGCGTCTTAGTTACTGGAGACAAGCTGAACGCAGAAATACAAACTGGTTTAACGAGCTATATCGTAACACAATTATCCAAAATCATACACTTAGTTTCAGTGGCGGAACAGAGAAAACAAATCTGTTTGCTTCTTTGACTGCTCGTATAGACCCCGGTAGCACGATAGGCAGTCGCTCGAATAGTTATTCTGGAAGCATTAGTTCGGATTATAAATTACTCCCTACGCTCAAGCTGGGACTTAATATAATAGGAGAATATACCAATTCGGAAGAGCCACAAGAGTCTGCTGTCAAGTATATCAATTCGGCGAGTAGAGCTCTTGACCCCAATGAGCTTTATACTAAAGATTATGTGCCATATAACATCTTTACCGAGCTAAACGAAAGTAAGAAAACTCGTACACAAGGCTATCTTACTTTGCAAGGAACAGCTGAATGGACTGTGAATAAGTATTTGCGTGCTACTTTCTTGGCTGACCTTAAATACACGAATACAGTTACTTTCTCAGACGATACAGAGAACTCAGTATTGGCTCGCAGTATGAGGGCTATGCAGACGAGTTATATTCGTACGCAGAATAAAAATCTTCGTACAGACCCTAATGACCCATTTGCGTTGCCATACTCAGTCCTTCCGGAGGGTGGAATAAGGGAGAGCCGAGTTACTCAGAATTATCTGAATACGCTCAAGCTTCATGTTGACTATAATCGCTCCTTTGGTAAGCATCGTTTGTCAACTGCAGCAGAAGCAGAGCTTAATTTGGGTAATGCCCAGAGTAATACAAATACCAATTATGGGGTGTTGTTTGGTCTAGGCTACCATACTTATTATTTACCTGATGCTATTACTCGCTTGTATGAGCAGGGCAAAAACTACTACACCATACGTAATCGCGTAGATAATAATCTTGCTTATCTCCTTCAAACCAATTATTCGTATGCAGGACGCTACGACGTGTCAGCTCTCTTGCGCTTTGATGCAAGTAATCGTTTCGGTCCTAGTCGTTATGTGAGATGGTTGCCGACATGGAATTTGGAATTGAGTTGGAATGCTGGTAAGGAAGCTTTCTTTCAGTCATTAAGACCGCTCTCTTCAATGCGGGTAAAAACTTATTATGGTGTGAGTGCTAATAATCCTTCAGAGACAAACTCTTTAGAAGAGATTTATCCTGAAGTACCTTGGCGACCAGATTCAAGAGAGATTGGGCTTGGTTATAGAAACTTGGCCAACCATGAATTGACTTATGAAAAGACCCGTACCATGGGGGTAAACCTTGCGCTTGGAGCATTTAAAGAGCGTATCTCTGTGGGCTTAGATGTTTATAATCGTAGAAGTTATGACCTAGTGGGGCCTGTATACACTCAAGCGGTCGGAGGGGTTGCGACTAAGCGTGGTAATGTGGCTGAACTTCGTTCGTCTGGTGTAGAGCTGACGCTCTCGTCTGTGAATATCAATACGGGAACATTCTCTTGGCGTACAGCCTTCTCTTATATCCACAAGACAAACAAGATATCTAAGTTGCTGAGCAACCCAACCGTGAAGACCATGATTAGCGGTTCTGGATTTTCTTACGAGGGCTATCCTCTTTCATCTGTATTCTCAATTCCTTTTGCCGGTCTGACTAAGGATGGTATCCCTAACTTTTACAATGCCGATGGAAGCAAGACGCTTGGAGGAATAAACTTATCAAGCAACAACGTAGACTTCTTGACGTATAGTGGGACGCTTATCCCTACGGACTTGGGTGTCCTCAGCAATACTTTCCGCTACAAGCGTTGGAGCTTTGGGGCACATGTTAGCTATCAGTTTGGAGCCGTTACTCGCCTAAGAGCGATATCGGGTCTTCTTAATGATAGAAATGCTCTTCCTCATGAGCTTGACCAGCGTTGGAAGCGTTCGGGAGATGAGCTCTATACAAATATTCCTCGTGTTCCTACTAGTTATGCCTTTGACCAATATGGTTCGGATAATCTAGTTAATGGCTACTATGCTTATGATAACTCTACAGCGCGTATTGTGAAGACTGACTTTGTTCGTCTTAAGGAGCTATCTCTAGAGTATAGCTTTGATAAGAAGGTACTGCGTCATACTCCTCTGAGGAACCTATCAATGCGTTTGCAAGCACAGAATTTATTCCTAATATACAGCGATGCTCGCCTGCGTGGTGATGACCCTGAGTATATGTATGGAAGTAATGTAACAGCCCCTAAAAGGGTAATTCTAACACTAAGAGTAGGCTTTTAAGGTATGGAAATGATGAAAATAATGCTAAAACCAACAGTTTTTCTCTTGGGAGGCTTACTCCTAGCTGGCTTGTGTTCATGTAGTAATCTTTTAGATGAACTTCCAGATGAACGCGTTTATTTGGATACTCCTGAGAAGATACAGATGCATCTCACGCAAGCTTATCCAGAAGCATCTTTTGCAACCTTAGGAGAGTTTTCTTCCGATAATATTGATGATTACGGAACGGACAATCCGAACTTCTCCAATTTTGAGCAAGATATAGTCTATTGGCTTGATGGGCAAGAGTATGGTGCTAGTGACGGCTTACGAAGCATGTGGAATAAGTATTATGCCGCTGTCCAGGGTGCCAATACAGCTTTAGCTGCCATCAATGAACTTGGGGGGGGAGCTACTCTTAATCCGCACAAGGGGGAGGCCTTGATGATTAGGGCTTATGCGCACTTCGTCTTGGTTAATCTCTTTGCTCGTCATTATAATGCCGAGACGAGTGCAACTGATTTGGGTGTTCCCTATGTCTTAGAGCCAGAGGTTCTCCTTAATCCAAGCTATCAGCGTAATACTGTTAAAGAGGTTTATGAACTGATTGATAAGGATATCACAGAAGCTCTTCCTTTGATTGACGATAATTACTACAAGGAGAAGGCATATCACTTTAATAGGGATGCTGCTGAGGCTTTTGCTGCACGTTTCTATCTCTATTATGAGAAGTGGGCTAAGGCTATTGAGCACGCTGATAAGGTGCTACAAAATAAAACTCCTCGTCGCTGGTCGGACTTCCAAGATGAGACGGTTGTAGGTGCTAAGACAGAAGATGCTTATGCCAAGCTCTATAGCAGAAGTAATCAGACTGCCAACTTATTGATACTACCTGTGGTTAGTTCATCTCAAGACCGCTTCTCGTACGTTAAGAATCATCGTTTCTCAATGACTCACCGTAGTGCTAATGAGTTGTTCTTGGGCGATAATATTTGGGCTGAATCTAAATCTAAGTATGAAGATTATCAGCAGGAACCTTTTATTTCTCCTATATATAACTACAAGGATGTAGTCTATCAAGCTAAGTATCCTATTTATCCATCTAATGGCAATAGGACGCTATCAATCCCATTCACAGCAGAGGAAACTCTATTAGTTAGAGCTGAGGCTAAAGTGTTGAATGCAGACTTAGCTGGAGCTGTTGCAGATTTGAATACATGGACGCAAGCTTATCTAAAAACCAAAAAGAAAGTCTTTACGCAAGATGAGATTGTTGCTTTCTGGAAAGCGATGTCATACTCGACAGAAGAGGTGCCAACGATGAAAAAGAAATTAAATCCGTCATTCGCTATCCCTGAAGGTGAAGCAAGTGAGATGGTTCTTCATCAGGTGCTTCAATGCCGCCGCATCGCCACTGCCTTTGAAGGTTTGCGTTGGTTTGATATACGTCGTTATGGTATTACAGTACATCGCTACGTACATGATAGACGAGATAGAGAGAAAGTATCCGTCGTTAAAACCTTGACGAAGGATAATCCGCACACGACTTTCCAAATACCACAGAATACTCTAAATGCTGGTCTTACCCCAAACAGTCCACGTTAAAAATATGGATAAGAACCTATATAAAGTTGGCTTACTGACACTCCTCTCGCTAGGAAGTTTGTCAGCATGCCGAGATACGATAAATGAACTTAGAGATGGGTCTGTAGTCAAAGAGAAGCAGAACCAGTCCAACCTAGACCACTATATTGAGCAGGAGTTCACGAAGCCCTATAACATTGAAGTTTACTATCGCTACAAGGAGGCCGAGATTTCTCGTAACTGGGTAACATCGCCTGCAAGAGAGAGCAATAGCATTCAGTTTATCAATGTTATGAAGTATCTATTTCTTCAACCCTACGAGCAACTTATGGGAAAAGACTTCGTTAGACGCTTCTCCCCCCAAGCCTTGGTGCTCAATGGAACGCTTGGATATAATCCTCCACCTGCGAATACCAATACAAAAGCATCTACAGTCAATGGGGTGAAGATTGTATTCATGAATATGAATAACTTCGATTTCCCGACGATGAAGGATGAGTATGCTCGCTGGGAAGAGTACATTGAGTCTGACCCTTCTTGGGCTGCTAGCCAAAAAGCATGGCTTGATGGCATCAATAATGGTTATCTCGCTAAGCTCAAAGATTCTTACCTACGTACAGTCTTCCATGAGTCTGCGCATACCTTCCACCAAAGGGTAGAGTATAGCAAGGATTTTGACAAAATATCCAATCTAGATTATAAGCAGGCAAATGCCATCAACGGATGGAGCCGAGACGGTAAAAATTCATTGCATTATGGCTTTATTACGAACTATGCAAGCCAAGAGTCTCATGAAGATTTTGCCGAACTGTTTGGTAATTATATTGTCCTAACTCCAGAAGAATGGAATGCTCGTTTGGCTAGTGCTGATGTTGTCCCCGAGGGGCGTACTCTATCGGGCAAAGCCATAATAGAGAAGAAGCTAGATTTTATGCGTACTTATATGCAGAATCAGTGGCATCTAGATATAGACTCATTGAGAAAGTATGTTCAAAGTCGTTACCCAGAGTTTGCTCGACAAGATTTCTCTCAAATACACCTAAATAAATAGATGATTGTATGTTTAAAAGAATAGGTTTGTATATGTCAATGTGCATGAGTTTACTGTATTCGTGTACGACAGATAAGGGGCTTGACAAACTTGCACCTGCTTATCAGAGAGAGCAAGAGGTACTAGATGGGATGCGCACTAAGCTAGAAGCTCATCAAGGCTATTGGCGTATGGCATATTATCCTGATGAACATCGTTCTTATGGTGGGTACAATATCTATGTACGCTTTGTAAAGGGGAGAGTGGAGGCTATAACCGAGCTTGATATGAATAAAGATAGTTCGTCTTATGACCTTGTTTCTATTGATATGCCTACACTTACATTTGATACGCGTAATGAAGTCTTACATCATTTCTCTACGGCGACAGAGTACTTCCGTAATGCTCGTGGGGGAGATTTCGAATTACTTATCAGAGGAAATCAAGCGGATACTATTCTACTAGAAGGGCGCAAGACGCATAATCAAATACGTTTAGAACCAATCAATGTAGAGCCTAGCCAAGAAATCGCTTCAATACAGAAAGTACATCAGGCTTTGCAGGGGAAGGGTATTCAGCCTATGACTATAGGGTCGCTTAGTGGTGTACAGATTGCTCTTTATAGTACTTATAGGACGATGGAGTTTATCTTGCCTGCAACAGGAGAAGACGGAAAAGCTACAAGTATCAAGGAAGCGTTTCATTATACCACCAACGGAATTCGTTTTTATGAGCCTATTTCTATTGGAGGCGTGCGTATAAGTGCTCTAAAGCTGAGTAAAGATGCTTCGAGTTTGCTTGATGAGAGTAATGGACTCGTATTTAAGCTGACGACACCTATTTTAGACTTTTATCGCAATAAATATGTGGTTAAGTTAGCTGAGGGTTCTGCTTCGCTTCAGTTCTATGGCTCTCTGAATACTGTAAATAACGGTATGCGCAGGCAGTATGGAGAGCTGTTGTCGACGACAATGTACTTAGGACGTAATAGTGCCGCTGATATAGAAGCAAATTTAGTGGGTAATGACACTTCAGAGGCTACAATGCTGTGGCACGACCTAAACGATACAAAAGGGAAGTCCTTAGGGCGTGGCTTATCTTATGAGATGGACTTTGCTGCTCACGGGGATAATGCTCAAGAGATAGATTTCTTTGCTATTGATGGTAATGAGTCTACTTTTTGGTATTATTACGATAGGTCAGTTAAGCCTTGGATAAATCTATTTCGCCGCTATTCGCCTTATAAGGTAGAGAAGAGTACATCAGACGGTGTTGATACTTATCGCCTCACGAGTACTAAGGATAGCCGATACTGGTTTAATCTAAATGCGCAGTAGAGCCTAAAGTTAAAAGAATAGTTTAGAGGGCTATCGCGATAATAAGTTCGCGATAGCCCTTTTCTTGTGTCTATGCAATAATCTCAAAAAGTAAGTGCGCGTAAACACTTTAGTGAGTGCGCGTACTTGTTTCGGTGAGTACACGTACTTATTTTAGTGAGTACGCGTACTTAAATTTGTAAGTACGTAGTATTTTCTGGAGACTTCAGCTGTAGTCTGTACAAACTACAGCTGAAGTTTGAAGAGACTACACGTGTAGTTTGTACAGACTTCGCCGAGGTTTTGACTTTAGGAAGAGTCCTTTAAGTTTTTATCCTGTGTCGATTTAATTTCCGCTATGCACTATCTTTTGACCCTATTCAGCGTAAATAAAGTATTTAAGCAAAAAAAATGTACTTTTGTAATAGCGACATAAGCACCACGAAGGTGCTAGCGACGATTATTAAAATTAAATTATGAACGAGTCTCCTCAATCAACACAGAGCAGTGTGCTCTCGTCGGAACAGAAAATCTCAACCGCTCAAGACCTTGCGCAGTTAGTTGACCAAATAGCAATTCTCTTGCAGGATGCCGATCAAGTGGATAAGAGAGAGTATGAAGCTCTGTACGCAGCTTTTTATCGTAATAAGAATCAAGTAGAGTCCTCACTAGATACTGAGGGTAAGGAACTTGTACTCCTCCAAGAAGCTCGACTTAATGACCTCAATCAGCAGTTTCGTAAGATTGAACGCGAACGTAACGAGGTGCTAGCAGCTAAGCAAATAGAGAATGGTACTAAGGTTGAAGCTCTTCTTAATGAGCTTGAGTCTTTACTTGATGAGTCTATAGATTTTAAGGTGATTTATGATGGTTTCCATCGAATAAGAGAGGGTTGGGAAAGTCTTAGACCTCTTACCCAGCAAGATGAAAGTCGCTTGGGTAAGAAGTTTGTAGCCTTGAGAGATGCTTTCTATGATTTGAAGCATATCAATGAGGAACTAAGAGATTACGATTTCCGCAAGAACCTAGAAGCTAAGCAGGCTCTATTGGAGGAGATGCGAGCTTTGGAGCAATCGGACGATATTCTTGATGCTATTCGTAAGCTAGATGTGCTTGTCGCTCGTTGGCGTGATGTAGGCCCTGTGTCTCGAGATAATAGAGCAGAGATTGCACAAGCTTATAAGACTTTGACGACAAGCATTTATAAGCGTCATCAGGCGTACCACGATGGTGTTAAGGAGGAAGAGACTCAGAATGCTCAGCGTAAGGAAGAACTTGTAGCTCGTGTGCAGGCTTATCTACAAGATTTACCCAAGAGTGTAGCTCAATGGACGACGAGGACTGATGAGATTAAGTCGCTTCAAGAAGAGTGGCGCAATATAGGACGTGCTTCTAAGAAGAGTAATACGGACCTTTATCTGCGCTTCCGTGAGGTTTGTGACCAGTTCTTTGTCGCTAAGCAAGAGTTCTTTAAGGAACGCAAGCAAACACAGAGCGAAGCTATCTCTCAGCGTAAAGCGCTGATTGAAAAAGCTAATGAGGTTGCGAACGGAAGGAGTTATGTGGAGACAGCTGAGGCTCTGAAGGCTCTGCAAGAGGAGTGGAAGCGTTTGCCTCACCTACGTAAGGAAGAGGGTGATGCTTTATGGACTGAGTTCCGCAAGCCTTTTGATGCATTCTTCCAGCGTAAGCGTGAGCATGACCGTAAGCAGCATGGTATCGAGCATCACAATGAGCTTCGTAAGAAATCTCTGTTATCAGAGCTGAAAGCTTTCGTAGACCAAGAAGAAATCCCTAGCAATCTCAAAGAAAAGCTTACTACGATAAAGGAGAATTGGAAGAAGATTGGACGTGCAGGAGAGACGGTTAATGATAAGCTTTGGGAAGAGTTCTGTGCGCTCAATGATGTTCTTTACGAACGCCTACGTAAGTTAAGCAGTCAGCGTAGAGGAGAGCAAGTGAAGGCTCGTTATAAGAAGCTCTCTGAGCAACCTCAAGGGGTTCAGAGTGAATTGCAATTCCTTCAGCGCAAAGCAGAACGTCTACGAGGAGAACTTCGTAATTATGATAACAACATTAGTTTCCTCTCTGCTGGAAATAAGGGAGGGGCTAATCCCTTGATTGCTGAGGTTGAGCGTAAGCGTGTACGCTTGGCTCAAGACTTGGAGCATGTGGAGGAAGAGCTCAGTATGTTGCGCTCAATGGAGTCTAAATAATCAGTATTCTTTTGAGATAGATAAATTGATTCTTAGATGAGCGATTTGCATCTGGAACATATCCGGAGGGAGTATTCGTCACGCAAGCTCTCCAAGAGCGATATTCCTGATGACCCTACCGAACTATTGAGGAAATGGCTTGAAGAAGCTGTTGCTCTCAAAGTCAACGAACCTACCGCTATGCTCGTGGCTACGGCTACGAGCACAGCGAGACCAAGTATTCGCACAGTGCTTTTGAAAGAGGTTTTAGGAGAAGAGCTTGTGTTTTATAGCAATTATGAAAGTCGTAAGGGGGAGCAGATAGCTGAGAACCCTCATGTGGCTTGCTCTTTCTTGTGGCACGAACTGGAGCGTCAGATACATGTAGAAGGCGGTATCCGTAGACTGAGTGCCGAGGAAAGCGACGCTTACTTTGCTCAACGTCCTTATAAGAGTAGAGTGGGTGCGCGAGTATCTCCACAGAGTCGTCCTATTCCTAGTCGTGAGTATATCATGGCTAAGTTCGTTGAAGAAAGCCTTAAGTTTATCGGTCGAGAGGTGCCTCGCCCAGAGTCTTGGGGCGGTTGGGCTGTCATGCCAGAGCGTATAGAGTTTTGGCAGGGAAGAGATAGCCGCTTGCATGACCGTTTTGTGTACGAACGCCAGACCGATGGGTCATGGCATGTTCAGCGTATAGCACCATAGAGTGGTATTCGTTCAAATGAAGAGAATATTATATTTAGTTTTATTACTTCTGGCTGTCCCCTCTATGGGGTATAGCCAAAATATAGATTCATTACTGCACAATCTGCCTAGTCAAGAGGAGTATTATACCCCTCAAGCCTTACCTCATAGCTGGGTGCTTGCTGGCGATAGTAGCAGTCAGGAGTTAGTTGCTTACTTGAGGGATAATAGTGTAACGCTTCCTAAGAGGAGTATTCCTTACTTGAGTACTAGCCTTAGCTTGCCTTGGGTTTTGCGCCCAATGGAAGCTGTCCATCCGCTATCTATTAGTGTTCCTAGCCTTAGTGAAGCATCTAAGCCTATTGATTATGCCGAGCAACTTCTTAGACCATATCGTACCGAGAAGGCACTTATTGATGGTCTGTGGTCTGCTTTGCAATCGCGTCATGCAGATTTATTCACTTATACATCTCAGTCCTTGCAGTTAGCCAAAGAGCAGAAAGTTCTTTCAAAGGGGACTGCCGATGTGCCTGCCCTCTTGCTGAGCAAGATACCACAGAAGAGCATCAAGGACTATGCAGACCAGCTAACTATGGAGGAAATCCAGCGTAAGTATTGGATTCCGGGCTTCGAGAGTAGCGTACAGTTTTCGCAGAATTACATATCAGATAACTGGAATAAGGGGGGGACGAGCAACCTGAACTTGCAGATGCGTAATTATCTCTCTCTGCTCTATCAGAGAGAGCGTGTACGTTGGCTCAATGAGCTAGAAAGTAAGTTAGGATTGTATCGTACGGGAGAAGAAACGAATGGCGACCGCTATCGCATCAATGAGGACCTATTGCGCCTGCATTCCAACTATGGTATCAAGTTTAATAAGCGTTGGTCTTATACGCTTGATGGCGAGTTGCGCACACAGCTATTTGACATACATAGCGGAGATAACAAGGTCTTACAGTCTGCTCCGTTTGCCCCACTTAGAACGAACTTAGGTTTAGGTTTGCTCTACACGTATAGCAAGAAGAGTAAGCAAGTCTATGGTCGTAGCTTTAGTGTGAACTTCAACATCGCTCCTCTGTCTCATAACTGGCGATGGAGTCATCGTGATGATATTGATCTTGCTCGTCATGGTCTCACGAAGGATAAGTTGAGCGTACATACTTTTGGTTCGACGATGAGAGGGGTGATGCAGTGGAACATCAATATGGATGTGAGCTGGACAAGCCGTGTTTACTTCAATACATCGTATAAGAACGTAGAAGCAGAGTGGGAGAATACGCTGGTAATGAGGATTAGTCGCTATTTCTCTACGCGTGTGAACGTTCAGTTACGTTTCGACGATAATGAAGCTCCTTCTTCGCAATGGAATAAACACCTACAAATCAATGAGCTACTCAGTGTAGGTTTTAACTATAAACTATAAGATATTATGCAGATTAACACGAAAGTAACCAATAAGATACTAATGGTCCTTGCTGTCCTCATTATTGTAGCGACAGTAGTGTCTTTCTTCTTCCTTAATGAAGCACAGCGCATAGTTGTGCTTATTGGAGCTGCTCTAGGTATTATAAACTTACTAGGCTTAGGTTACTTTTTCAATAAGAATGCGGGTAGACGCATTCGCTAAGACTAAGCAAATAATTAGAGAAATATAGAGATGAAAAAGTTCTTAACTGTTGCTCTTTCGGCTCTGTTGGTGGGAACAGCATTTGGCTTATCAGCAGAACGCAAAGCTTCTGTAAAAACTTCGGGATGTGCGACTCCGGGCGGAGACCGCTATGTCGTAGTCCTTTCTTTGGACGGTTTTCGTGACGACTATCAAACGAGAGCAAATACGCCTAACCTTGATGCGATAGACCGTGAAGGTCTTTCGGGTAGCTTTCGGCCTTGTTACCCAAGTTTGACTTTCCCTAATCACTATGCTATGGCTACGGGCCTACATCCCGACCATCATGGCATTATTGGGAATGAGTTTTGGGATGAGCAGGGTAATCGCTATGCACTAGGCGACCGCAAGTCTGTTGAAAATCCAGACTTCTATCAAGGCGAACCTCTTTGGAATACGGCTAAGCGTCAAGGAGTACACACTGCTAGCTTCTATTGGGTCGGTAGTGAAACGAAAATCAATGGTTCGCAACCTGATCGCTGGAAGAAGTATGATAGTAAGGTGCCTTTCCGTGATAGAGCAGACTCTGTCCTCACTTGGCTTAATCTTCCTGCTACAGAACGTCCTCATCTGATAATGTGGTATCTTGAAGAGCCTGACCACACTGGGCATACATATAGCCCAGAAGCTCCAGAGACTAGTCGCATGATAGAGCGAGTAGATAGTGTGGTAGGGTATTTCCGTGAAGGATTGAAGAAACTTCCTCATGGTAAGCAGGTAGACTTTATTCTTGTGAGTGACCATGGTATGGCGCGTTTTGATAAGGAGCGTCTGATAAATCTTGCTGATTATCTTCCTATTGATAGCTTTACTCATGTAGGAACAGGTCCATTTACGCACCTTTATCCTAAGGCAGGTTACACAGATACTGCACTCAAAATCTTGAGAGGTATTAAGGGCATTAAGGCTTATAAGAAGAGTGAACTGCCTGCTCGCTTGCACTTCGGTACAAACCCAAGAATAGGTGAAATTGTGGTAATGCCTGAAGTTGGAAGAACAGTTTATTTCCGTCCCGATGGTGTAGATACGACTAAGGTGCTAGGGGCTGGTCATGGCTTTGATAATGCTTATCCAGAGATGTATGCGCTCTTTAAGGCTGTGGGGCCTCACTTCCAAGCAGGAACAAAGCTTGTAGATCCTATTCCTAATATCACGCTTTACCCTCTTGTTTGTCAGATTTTAGGGATTAAGCCAGCGCCACACGATGCAAGCGAGACATTGGCTAAAAGCCTAATGAAGCATAACTAACAGTTCTCTAGCATAAACTAAAATAAACATGCTAGCTTAGCGATGTGTCTTAGCGGACTGCTTCAAAAGATTTCCTTTGAATGCAGTCGGGATAAAGGATAATTACAATCATTTTATCCTCCAATGTGCCGAGATACATTTGTGATAGAGGAGCTGTGAACAAATTAAACTTGGACACAGCTCCTTCGATATTGAAGCATTTTACCGATGGATATAAAGACCAAACTTATATACCAATGGGCAAGAAAACGCCTTAAAGTCATAGACCGCTATGCGATAGAAGCAGAAGATATTCAGCGTCGGCAGCTTCAGCGTATTCTGTCTCGTACCGCTAGAACGGTGTACGGAGAACGCTACGCTCTTGAGGCTTCGTTGTCTTATGAGTCATTCTCTGAGCGTTGTCCTGTGGTGGATTATGAGGGCGTCAAAGCGTATATTGAGCGTATGCTACATGGTGAGCGCAATGTGCTTACCCCCGGAGCTGTGCGCTGGTATGCCAAGAGTAGTGGGACTACCAACGATAAGAGCAAGTATATCCCGGTTCCTTCTCTACATCTGAACGATTGCCACTACCAAGGTGGGCAAGATGCTCTATGGATTTATTTGCGTAATAACCCTAAGAGTCGTTTTTTCTCAACAAAAGGTCTTGTCCTAGGTGGTAGCTATGCACCTATGTCGGAGGGTGCTAGCTTTGCTGGTGACCTTAGCTCTATCCTTGTGCATCACATGCCTGCACTAGGCAATATGGTGCGTATTCCATGTAAGGAAACTCTGCTTATGAATGAATGGACTTCTAAGATGGAAGCTATTGTGCGAGAAGTGGCTGATGCACGTGTCGGGAGTCTATCGGGAGTGCCTAGCTGGATGATGGTTTTGCTCAAGGATGTTCTGGCTTATACGGGCGCAAGTAACATTGCTGAGCTGTGGCCTTCTCTCGAAGTCTTTTTCCACGGTGGTATTAGTTTCGAACCTTATCGTGATGCTTATCACGAGCTAATACCTAGCACCAAGATGCATTATGAAGAGATTTATAATGCGAGTGAAGGCTTCTTCGCTATTCAAGATGAGCCTAATGAGAAGGGTATGTTACTTATGCTTGATTACGGAGTCTTCTACGAATTTATTCCTTTAGACGCGTTGCCCGATGATGAGGATGCACTTATAGACCCTCAGTTGCCCATACCTCTGTGGGAGGTAGAGCAGGGAGTAACCTACGCTATGCTCATCACTACGCTGGGAGGCTTGCATCGCTACTTGATAGGCGATACTGTGGAGTTTACAAGTCTTAGTCCTTATCGCATCGTAATATCTGGGCGTACTAAGCATTATATCAATGCTTTTGGGGAGGAGCTGATGGTCGCTAATGCTGAGAAAGCTCTAGCGCAGGCTTGCTCAAAGACAGGTGCTAAAGTGCTAGATTATACAGCTGCTCCTCACTTCTTCAGAGAGGAGGGTAAGGGTAGACACGATTGGTTGATTGAGTTTGAAGAGGAGCCTCAAAACATCGAGGACTTTGCGAATGAGCTTGACCAAGCTCTTAAGACGCTTAATAGCGACTATGAGGCTAAGCGTTATGAGGATATGACTTTGCGTAGACTCTCCGTAACTTCAGCTCCACAAGGGCTATTTAATATGTGGTTGGAAGCCAAAGGCAAACTTGGTGGACAAAATAAAATCCCTCGTCTGTGTAATACACGCAAGTATATAGATGAGTTATTGCTTCTTCAGGTCTCTGAACGTCCTTCTGTGTAGGAAAACCTTTTATTCTGCACTATGTAAAGAATAACATCTGATAAAGATTGATAATGCTTGAGCAAATAGCAAAACAATTAGGAGCTCCTCTAATGTCTTTCATTGGAGGGGCTCGTCCTATTTATATTTCAGGGCTAAATACATCAATGTTAGCCCTATCCCTTACGCAGGTCGGAGCTAAGTATCCTCTTATCGTTTGTGCTGATGATGCTGAGGAGGCCGGCTATCTCTATGCCGATTTGGAAGCAAGTTTATCTCCGAATAAAGTTTTATTCTTCCCCTCTGCTTATAAGCGTGCGGCTAAGTATGGGCATCGTGATGATGCGGCTAGTCTGATGCGCTCTATGGTGATGTCTGCGATACTTTCCTCTCGTGAGGAGGGAGGTTTAATCCCGATTATTGTAAGCTATCCGGAGGCATTAGCTGAGAGTGTGCAGCCTCCTTGCGAGGGTGAGGGCGAGTCGCTTACGCTTAAACGAGGACAGCATATCTCTCAGAAGACCATTATGGAGCAACTCTATGCTTGGGGATATGAGCGAACGGACTATGTCTATGAGGTAGGGCAGTATGCACAGCGAGGGAGTATCCTAGATATATACAGCTACTCAAGCGAACAGCCTTATCGTCTAGACTTCTGGGACGATGAGCTTGAAAGCCTGCGTACCTTTGAGATTGAGAGCCAGCTTTCTATCGCTCAGCATGAGTCTATTACTATTGCACCAGACCTAGGTTCTAGTAGTGCATCGGGCGTCTCACTCCTTAGTATGCTTCCCCAAGGCACATATATTGCGATGAGTGATGAGCATTATCTGACGGATAGAATAGCTTACACTTGGGAAGATGCGCCAGAGATAAGTGACGGAGAGGGCTTCGAGAGTTTGGCGGACTTGCAAGCTATTCTAATAGATAAAGAGCATACTGATGAGGCCTTGCACGCTCTAAAGCCTATTTATTATCGCTCGGCTCCATCAGTTCCCTATGAACAAGTGAGCTTCGAGAGTAAGTCTCAGCCTGTACTTGGCAAAGATTATGATGCACTCAAGACTGAACTTCAGCATTTGCAAGACGAGGGATATAAGACCTACTTGCTTTCGTCTGATAAGAAACAGAGTGAACGTATTTATGAAATTCTTTTTGAGCGTGGGCTGGAGGATATCGAAACCACTTTCCCCGTTATTGAGAGTACCCTGCACGAAGGCTTTATATACCCTGCCGCTCGTTTAGCTCTCTTTACCGAGCATCAGATTTTTGGACGATATCACAAGTACAATCTGCGTAGTGATAAGGCTAGGTCGGGTAAGATAACGCTATCCCTAAAAGAATTATCTACGTTTAATTTAGGCGATTTGGTCGTTCACTCGGAGCATGGTATAGGTCGTTTTGGTGGTCTAATCACAATGGATTTGGGCGGACGTAGCCAAGAGTGTGTTAAGATTGAATATAATAAAGGCGATACTATTTATGTCAATCTGCATAGCCTGCACAAGCTGAGTCATTATCGTCAGCGTGATGCTGCTGAGAGTGTAAGCCTAAGTACTATTGGGTCGGGTGCGTGGCAACGCATTAAGGAGAAGACGAAGAAGCATGTCAAGGATATTGCCCGTGATTTAATCAAACTTTATGCTAAGCGCAAAGAGAGTGAAGGCTTTGCGTATAGTTCCGATAGTTATCTTCAGCATGAGATGGAAGCCAGCTTCGCTTATGTGGAGACACCCGACCAAATTCGGGCTATTGAGGCTATCAAGCAGGATATGGAGCGTCCTTACCCTATGGACAGACTTCTGTGTGGTGATGTGGGTTTCGGTAAGACCGAAGTCGCTATTAGAGCAGCTTTCAAGGCAGTTGCCGATGGTAAGCAGGTAGCCGTCTTGGTACCTACTACCGTTCTAGCCTATCAGCATTACCGAACTTTCAGACAGCGTCTAGATGAATTACCTGTGCGTGTGGATTATATTTCTAGAGCTAAAACGCCAAAGGAATTGAAGAATACACTTGCCGAACTTAAGGAGGGTAAAATAGATATTATCATTGGCACGCATAGATTGACGAGCAAAGATGTAGTATTTAAGGACTTGGGCTTGTTGATTATCGATGAAGAGCAGAAGTTTGGTGTCGCTACTAAGGAGAAATTGCGTCGTCTACAAGTGAATGTAGATACGCTAGCGATGAGTGCGACCCCTATCCCTCGTACGCTGCAGTTCTCGCTTATGGGGGCAAGAGAAATAAGTAACCTCAACACCCCTCCATCTAATCGTGTTCCAGTAGAAACTATACTTACTCGTTTTACGGCAGACGGTATTCGGGAGGCTGTGAACTTCGAGCTTAGCCGTAATGGTCAAGTCTATGTCGTGCATAATAGAATACAGAATATAGAGGAAGTTGCGGCTGTTATTCGCCGAGAGGTGCCCGATGCTCGTGTTGTCGTTGGTCATGGTCAGATGTCGCCTACTGAGTTAGAGCAAATACTCATAGACTTTGGGCAGCATGATTACGATGTGCTCGTAGCAACGACGATTATTGAGAATGGTATTGATGTTCCCAATGCAAATACCATTATCATCAACGATGCGCATCGTTATGGTCTTAGCGAATTGCATCAGCTTCGTGGTCGTGTGGGACGTAGTAATCGCAAGGCTTTCTGTTATATGCTTACTCCTCCACTGGCTACATTGAGTGATGAGAGCCGTAGGCGTGTGCGTGCTATTGAGAACTTTAGTGATTTGGGTAGTGGTGTGCGTATTGCCCTTCAAGATTTGGATATTCGTGGTGCAGGTAATGCCCTTGGTGCAGAGCAGAGTGGCTTTATTGCCGATATGGGCTATGAAACTTATCAGAAAGTATTTACTGAAGCTGTACGCGAACTGAAGAGTACAGAGTTTGCCGAGCTCTATCAAGATGAGTCTGCACCTCTTAAGGCTGGGCATTTCATCACAGAAACGCTTGTGGAAACAGATTTTCCACTTTCTCTCCCCGAATACTATGTACCTCAAGATGCAGAACGCATATTGCTCTATAAGGAATTAGATGAGTTAGTTACTGATGAGGAATTGATGGCCTATAAGGAGCGACTAATAGACCGCTTTGGGGCTTTGCCTCAGGAGGCCGAAGACCTCATTCAAATACCTCGTTTGCGTAGATTAGCCCAAGACCTAGGCTTTGAAAAACTTGCCCTTCGCTCCAATGTCATGAGTATATTCTTGCCTGCGGACTCTTCCAATCCTTATTATAAGAGCGAAACCTTTGGACTTGTCCTTTCTTATGTGGCTAGTCATACGAAGCAGTGTGAGTTTAGGGAGCGCAATGGTCGTCACATCATTCGCTTTAAGGATATTGAGCACTTATCTCAAGCCTTGATGCATATTGAGAGCATGCATGCTGGCTTAGAGGGCTAAGCCTATTGTATAAGGGTAAGCGCATCAAAATAATAAAGTATATCGATTGGGAAGACGTAGAGGAGCCCTACAAGGGCGACACTCCTGCATAGCCCAGGGCGCAAGCCCTGGGCTATTTGTTATCGTATGTTCATTGAGCCCCAAAGGAGACCGTTGCACGGTCCCCTTTGGGGCGGCACAATTACAACACAAAGCTAATACTTGCTCTGTTAGTGCCGCTCCTGAAGGAGCTCTTAATTTTTGTGTTCCCTGTTTACCCAGGGTTTCATTTCGTGCTTTGCCGAAAGTCCTGAATAAGCGAAGTAAAAACAATGCTTGCCTTACCTAAACTCAAAACCTCGGCGAAGTCTGTACAAACTACACGTGTAGTCTGCACAAACTTCAGCCGTAGTCTGTACAGACTACAGCTGAAGTCTCCAGAAAGTACTACGTACTTACAAATTTAAGTACGCGTACTTACGAAAATAAATACGTGTACTTACTGATGTAAGTGCGTGTACTCATTTCTGTGAGTACGTCGTACTCATTTTGATTAATGTATTGCTGAAGAATAGCCCTTAGGGCGGCACTCCTTGAGCTAGGACAAAGGCTCTCGCTGGTGTGGATTTTTATTTGTCTGCGTGTCCCTAGAGTTTTTAAGAGAGATTTGTGTTTATTCTTGGAGGTGCTTATCTTTGCTCTATCAAGTTTTTCATTCTTAATAAAAAATAATGAACTATGAGTAAATGTACTTTGTTCTTCAGTCGTTGTACCTGTGCTATTCTTTTAGCCTTACTATCTTCAATCTTTGCTCAAGCTAGTGAGCTAGACAGCGTTCGCACGTTAAATCTCGACCCTAATCTCGTTTGGGATAAGATTTCTCCTAATGATTATGTATTAAGTAAAGATGGTAGAACACTAGTTAAATGGAAGAATCATTCTGTTTCTAATCTAGATATGGAGCGAGAACCTCGCTTAAGTAAGGTTCAATTTATTGGTGATGGAGCTTTCTCTTCGTATTTAGGTTCCTTAGAAACAGTGATACTCGCTTCTTCTGTGAAAGGTATTGGTAAGCAAGCTTTTTCATCCTTAAGCCATTTAAGGAAGATAATTATACCAACATCTGTTATAAGTATTGGCCGTTCGGCTTTTGCTCATTGTAGTGATTTGGCAAGACTTGATATTCCTAATTCTGTTTCCTATGTTGGTGATAGTGCATTTTATGGTTGTGGTATAAAGAGTATTGTTATACCATCTTCTCTAAAAAAGATTGAAAGTAATACCTTTTCTTATTGTACGTCTTTGACAAGTGCTACTATTCCAGCATCTGTTACGAGTATTGGGAATTTCGCTTTTCAGAGTTGTGTTGCTTTGGCAAATCTTGCTATACCGCCCTCTGTTACAAGTATTGGTGATTTTGCTTTTTCTAGTTGTCTCAGCCTGACTAATTTGGCAATTCCTTCATCTGTTACGAGTATTGGAATCTCTGCTTTTGATGAATGTATGAATTTGAAGGAGATAACGATTCCTTCATCGGTGAAGATTATCGGAGAGAAAGCTTTTAGAAACTGCTCAGAACTGGTAAGTGTTGAGCTCTCTTCTTCTTTAATTCGTATAGAAGAAAAGACATTTTCTGGCTGTAACAAACTGAAGAATATTGTTATTCCTTCGTCTGTTGCTACTATCAGAGATGGGGCTTTTTTAAGCTGTCATAGCTTGGAGAATCTTATTATTCCTTCTTCTGTCACAAGTATTGGGAAAGAAGTCTTTAGTACAGATCCGTTCTTGTCTGACGTCTTAAATCTTAGATTTGAATCACCAAAGCCTCCATACGTAGATGATTTTATAGTACCTGAATATACTCGAGTAAGAATTATTGTACCTAAAGGAGCAAAAGAGGCTTATATAAAGGCTAACCTTGTAGCTAATGCAGAGTGTATAGTGGAGGAATAAGATGTGTTTTTAGACTCTTTGAGAGTTATCTTTGAGGGATAAGAATCAATAAAAAGGCTATGGCAAATATTTGTCATAGCCTTTTTATTGTCTTAGAGCTATTGAATGAATATCTTAAGATTATTAAGTCAAGATTTGGAGATAAAGAAAATATTACTACATTTGTAGTGTGATACTAAGGTATTACACTTTGTAAGCATGTAATGTTGATTTAATAATGTAAGCGTGTATGATCACTATTAAAAATCTTAAGTTCCGTTATAAACGGACTGTGCCTCTTTTTGAAGATTTGTCTTTGGACATTCCTCAAGGTAGTATTATCGGATTGCTCGGACGTAATGGTGAAGGCAAAAGTACTCTGATGAAGCTTATCACGGGGCAACTATTGCCTTCCGCGGGAACGCTCTCTTTTGGCGATTTTGACATCACTAAGCGTCATTATCAATACCTCCAGCAGGTATTTATGTTGCCCGAAGATATGGTCGTTCCTCGTGTGACGGTAAGGGCTTATTTCGATATGATAGCGCCTTTCTATCCAAATTATGATGAGCGCATAGCTCTGGAGATTGCTCAGGCTTTTGAGATTGATTGGTCTTGGTCCTTGCACAAGGTTTCGCTAGGTCAGCGCAAAAAATGTCTGATTGCCTTGGCTATATCTCTGCGCACTCCGATACTGCTACTTGATGAACCAACTAATGGTTTGGATATTCCCAGTAAGAGTGTGTTCCGTAGACTATTGCTCAAGTATGGCAGCGACGAACAAACAATCATTATTAGCACGCACCAAGTAAGAGACTTGGAGCAACTTCTGGATTACATCATTATGCTAGACGGCAATAAGATTGTTTGTAATGAGAGTATAGCTACTTTGAGTGAGACTTTGGCTTTTGGCGAGGTTACTGAGGCTAATGCTGAGCGAGCTATTTATCGTGAGTTTATGGTGCTCGGTGAGTATGGCGTGTGGAAGCATACGGATTTGGATACAGCATTGCAAGGAGAGTTCTCAATGGAATTATTCTTTAATGCCATGATTGCACAAAGAGCCCGAATGAATGAAGTCTTAAATCATCAAATAGAAATCAAGTAGAATTATGAAAACTGCATCACATAATAGCTCTTGGGGGCGCATAGGCCTTATGCTGAAAGCTGACCTAATCAATAATAAGCTGACTCTCTCTCTGTATGCTCTGTGCTTCTTGGGCATCTTTGTTCTGCTACCTCGTTTACCTCTTCTTTGGGGATTTAATTATGATGCTTGGCTATCCGGACATTTGATGACGTACTCTGTACCACAGCTCGTTTTCTTCTCTTTATTGGGTGCTCACATTTATAGTACAATATATGTGCTAGTTCGCTCTCAGCATGGTCAGCCCACGACATTCTCGACCTTACCTCTGTCGCTCAGAGAGAAGTTCGTATCTATGAATCTCTTTATCGCTTGTGTGGTTTTGCTGGGCTTTATCGTTGTCGCTTGCTCATATTGCATAGAATGCTTGTTAATACCCAATTTTAGTACGCTCATAAAACCGAGTGTTCTACAGGCTATTATTTTTGATACCCCTTTGAAAATGATGGTGGTGGATAGAAGTTGGCTTAATAAGTTCAGTCTAATCTTGGTTGTTTCGACTTATTGTGTGCTTTATCCTCTGTTTGCTTATGGGCTAATGTGGTTAAATTCGGTGTATCTTCGTAAGCCTTTTTTGAGTTTGATTGCATTCTATCTTGAGATGCTTATTTATGCTCTTTTCTATGCTTTCTCGATCTCTTGGGTGGTAGGTCAATGTAAGTCTGGCAACGGATGTTTGTTCTTAGCTATTTCCTCTGAAGCTAATGCGGCTATTTTTTTGATAGGGAATTTTGTATGGGCAGCCTTATTAGTTGGAGTTGTTTATTGCTTGCTATGGCGTCGTTTGCGTACTATCCCTTATTAGTTGAATGATATGATTAAGAATAATAATTTGCTTGGCTATGCTCAGATATTGCAGATTGTTAGTGACCGCATTATTGAGGGGCAATACCCAGTGGGAGGGCGTATACCGTCTGTAAGAGACATGGCTGTAGAGATGGAGGTCAATCCGATAACGGTAACACGAGCTTACGATAAACTAAGTTTGCAAGGAGCGATTTATTCGCAGCGAGGCATGGGGTATTTCGTGAGTGAAGATGCTGTAACCATCTTGAGGAATGAGCGTGTTGAACGTTTTTGGAATGAGTATATTCCAGAACTCAAGCGCACGATGTCTTTACTTGGCATTACTGCCGAAGAGCTACAGCAGCATCTATGAGGCCATTGCATTGTGCGGCACTCGCTGCGTTATTATCGACATTCAGGCTTGGTTATTTACAAGAGTAAACTCCCTGCGCCTTCAGTCTCAATGCCTTGCGATTACCGCATTCTGCAAAGCCTCACAAAAGGACAAGTTTCACTTGTCCTTTTGGAGACCGTTGCACGGTCTCATCTATTGGAATAGAGCTACTGCTTATAGTGTATAACTCGTCTAGTAAAGGAATTAAGCCTTTCAACAAAGAAAAATCCCCACTAACATTTGTTAGTGGGGATTTTATGCAATTTATGCTTAAGAGCTGTAGCCTTAGGGCTTAGTCTACATTGTTGAAGAGCTGCTTAACATAAACAGCCTTTTGCATCTTCTTGCGCTTAAGTACAGATGGCTTGATGAATTCCTTGCGAGCACGAAGTTCCTTCACTGCACCTGTTCTTTCAAACTTACGCTTAAAACGCTTAAGAGCTCTTTCAATGTTTTCGCCCTCTTTAACTGCTACTACGATCATAATTCTTATATCTTTATTTTATTATTATATACTTAAATAAGTGTAGCTTAACGCTACGTGAGTGCAAAGATAGTGAATGTTTGTCTATTAGCCAAACATCCATGATATTCTTTATTGCTTGTAAAGTCTTGAATTATATATCTGTAGTTACACCTCCTTAAGCTTACTAAACCTCCATGTTTAGGAGAAATGGAGGTTTAGTATTTTAGAGTTATAGTTTGCTTTTTAGGATTAGTTGCGCTTTTTAAGTTCGTCGCGAATTTCCTTAAGTAGAGCGATGTCTGCAGGGTCTTCTGCTGGAGCTGCTGGAGCAGGTTCTTCCTTCTTGCGTAGGCTATTCATACCCTTGATGAGTAGGAAGATAACAAACGCAATGATGATAAAATCAACAGTATTCTGGATGAAGTTACCATAGTTAAGAGCAACCTCTGCTACTTCAGGAGTAACGACGTTACCGCTAGCATCAGTGATAGCTGCTGTTGCTGGCTTAAGAACAAGCTTGAGGTCTGTAAAACCGTTTCCAGTGATAAGACCTAGAGGAGGCATGATGATATCATTAACAAGTGATGCAACAATCTTACCGAAAGCACCACCGATGATAACACCGACAGCCATATCCATTACGTTGCCCTTAACGGCAAACTCTTGAAATTCTTTGATAAAACCCATTAGTTTAATTCATTTAATAATTGTTTGAATGCAAAGGTACGTAAAAATAAGGAATAATTAAATTTGATTATGTATTAAATCTACTCTGCTCATGCGATATAAACTATAGAAAAGCTGAATCTTAATATATGAGTACTCGTAGACATGACATTCGGTTATAGCCAAGACTTTATTGTTTTCATGCGCTTGCTCTAAAGGCTTCGTGAAATATCTGTTTATTATCCTGCCATAATGCGGTGCTTTTAGTTTTTGATAAAAAGAGTTTGCTTTTGTCTGCATTTTAGTACACGTTTCAGATGGAATTGCTCTAGATAATTCAATGATATCTAAATAATAAATATTATATTTGGACTATAATTTAGAAATATAACTTATCAAGAGAAGATGAGACTGACAGAAAATGACCCTTGGCTTAAGCCCTACGAGGAACGCATCAAGCGTCGTAACGAATACACCCGTAGTCGTGAACGTTCTCTAACTTGTGGGGGGGATATTAGCCTAAGCGACTTCGCTAGTGGGCATCTATATTATGGCTTACATAAGGATGAACAAGGAGCGTGGATTTTGCGTGAGTTCATGCCTTCTGCTACAGAGGTCTACTTAATAGGAGACTTCAATAGCTGGGAGGTTATGAAGGTGTATCAGCTTAAGCGTATCAACGACTATGGCGATTGGGAACTACGTCTGTCAGAGAACGCTATGAAGCATGGCGACCATTATAAGCTCTTTGTTAAGTGGATTGGTGGCTGTGGCGAACGTATCCCTGCATGGGCTCGTCGAGTAGTTCAGGACCCCAATACTGGCGTATTCTCTGCGCAAGTGTGGTTGCCTGAGGTCTATAAATGGGAATACAGTGCGCCCAAGGGTAGCGATAAGCCATTGATGATTTATGAGTGCCATATCGGCATGAGCAGCGAAGAAAAGCGTGTATCTACCTATAATGAGTTTAGAGAGCATGTGCTTCCTCGCATAGCTGAGCTAGGTTACAATGCGATACAGCTCATGGCTATACAAGAGCATCCTTATTATGGCTCTTTTGGCTACCACGTTTCTAACTTCTATGCGCCAAGTAGTCGCTTCGGTACTCCTGAAGAACTGAAAGCTCTTGTCGATGCTGCTCATGGCTTGGGTCTTAAGGTAATTATGGACCTTGTTCATAGTCATGCGGTGAAGAATGAAGTAGAGGGTCTTGCTCGTTATGATGGTACTCGTACGCTATTCTTCCATGAAGGAGGTAGAGGTGAGCACCCAGCTTGGGATTCTCTCTGCTTTGATTATGGCCGTAATAATGTTATCCACTTCCTACTATCCAACTGTAAGTACTGGCTAGAAGAATTCCATTTTGATGGTTTCCGCTTCGATGGTGTGTCTTCTATGCTCTACTATAATCATGGTCTAGGAGAAGTCTTTACTACTTATGCCGATTACTTCAACGGCATGCAAGATGCCGATGCTATGGCTTATCTTGCTATTGCGAATAAGCTAATCCATACAATCAAACCTGATGCGATTACAATCGCAGAGGAGGTGAGCGGTATGCCGGGCTTAGCAAGTAAGATTGAAGATGGAGGCTTTGGTTTTGATTATCGTCTAGCGATGAATATCCCAGACTTTTGGACTCGTCTTGTTAAGGAACAGAGCGATGAGTCTTGGAGCGTGGGAGAGATTTGGTATCAACTTACTAATAGGCGCAATGACGAGAAGACTGTTAGCTATGTAGAAAGTCATGACCAAGCTCTTGTGGGAGATAAGACTCTGATTTTCCGTTTAGCTGATAGCGATATGTACTGGCACATGTCTCGCTCTGACCGCAATCATAGGGTAGACCGTGCAGTCGCTCTTCACAAGATGATACGTTTGGCTACGGCTACAACAATCAATGGAGGCTATCTCAACTTTATGGGTAATGAGTTTGGCCATCCCGAATGGATTGATTTCCCTAGAGAAGGTAATGGCTGGAGCTATGACTATGCGCGTCGTCAGTGGAGTTTAGCGGACAATACAGACTTGCTCTATAACGATTTGCTTTGTTTTGATAAGGATTTAGCTCATTTTATGCGCTCTAATCCTGAGTTGGCTGATAGCACTGAGGAGCTTCGTTATGCTCATGAAGAGGACCAAGTGCTTTGCTACAGTAGAGGGGATTTGTTTTTTGTCTACAATTTTGCTCCCGAACGCTCATACGCAGATTACGAAATCAGTGTTCCCAAGGGTATTTATCAGGAAGTTTTAGATACTGATAGCCCTCTTTATGGTGGATATGGTTTGATTAATCATTCGGTGCTACACCATAGTGAGCCTGTGGGAGATGAAGGCGAACAGCATAAGATTCGTATCTATTTGCCAGCTCGTACGGGTATTATCCTTCAGCGTCGTGATGAGATGCCAGAGGTAGAATACTCAGGTGAAGATTAATTTTATACGGCTTAATACTACACAGATTTGCAGATTTTTCTGTATAGATAGCTGTTAATTTGATGTATTTTAGTATCTTTGCAGACGCTTAGCGCAATCTCTGTCGGGAAGTAGTGTGTTGCCCGTTATATTGCGTTTAGTATTAGTACTAATTCAATAAAAGCAAGTCAAAAAATGGACTTTATTAAGATTGTTAACGAAGCGTTTGCTACAGGTAAGGAGCATCCAGCTTTTCGTAGCGGTGATACGATTACTATTGACTATCGTATCAGCGAAGGTGGTAAGGAACGTATCCAGCGTTATCGTGGTGTGGTTATCCGCATCAGCGGTCACGGAGAGAAGAAGCACTTCACAGTGCGTAAAATCTCTGAAGGTGTAGGGGTAGAGCGTATTTTCGCTATCGAAAGCCCATTCATCGACAAAATCACTGTTGAAAAGCTCGGTAAGGTACGTCGTGCTAAGCTTTATTACCTACGTGGTCTTACAGGTAAGAAGGCTCGTATCAAGGAACGTCGTTACAACGCTGCTAAGTAATCTAGCAGTTTAAGCAAGACAATTTATTGGGGCTATCTCACAAGCGTGGGGTAGCTCTTTTTTTGTTTGCGATGAGGGTATAGGAGTTAAATTGTTTGCACAAGTATCAATCTTTTATGATTTAAGGTGTTTATTGTTATGATAATATCTATATTTGTAGAGTAGTTATTGATAATCACACTTAATCTTATTTTGGAATTAAGATTGTAATCATCTATCTGGGCTCGCTAGAGCTATTAGTGAGTGTTGCTCTCAAATTAAAAACAGGTCGTTAATTTCTTTAGACGAAATAAAAATTCAATGAATATATTCATCTAAATCATTACAGAGTTATGAAACGTTTCTTGTTGATGAGTTTAGCCTTGCTGGCTTGCTCAAGTTTGACCTTGTCAGCCCAAGAGCAAAAGCATTGGACTGTGGGGCTGTCTGCTCTTCATGGTAGTTTGGCTGATGATGAACATGCCCAATCTATCGGTCAGGGCGTAACTTTTGCCCCATCCATCCGTTACTATTTCAGACCCTCATGGAGTGTGGGTGTATCTGCCTTGTTGCCAGCTGCTAAGAGTGGAGACCCACAAGCCTTGTATTACACTACGGCAGGAGAGCTTTCTCTGAGAAAAGATTTTGAGCTACTCCCAAAGTTTAAGTTGTCGCTTTCTGCTGTAGGTATGTGCGGACTTATCGGTCCATATAAGCATACAAAGAAGATGGTTGAGTATGCCCAACCTGCAGGTTCAGCTGCTGTTCACGGAAATTTAAAGTTGGAGCATCAGAATTATCGTTATTTATTCGGTTTGCGCCCAAGTATAAGCTACCAGTTTACACCTAACTGGGAACTTGAGTTGGGTTATGGATTCTTGGGTTATCGCTCTAATGCTGATATAGATGATACTGTGTATATCAAAGGCGAACGACTTAAGGGAGCTGCGTGGGGCTTTGATAATACTCTAGGATGGGGCAATGCTCTTAGAATAGGTTTGCTCTATTCATTCTAGTATTTCTAGATTGTGAGATATTGTGAGGGTTGTCGTGGATTAAACTCCATGATGACCCTCTCTGTATTTTGAGGTAAAAGCTGGAGTAGGATATTGTTGATAAAGTAGTATCTTTACTCACATTAACATGTAAAGGTGTATGATGACAAGTCAATTAGACGGAAGAAAGCATTATATGGGGCTTGATGGACTTAGGGGAATAGCCGCCTTAGTTGTCGTCTGCTATCATATTTTTGAGGCTTTTGCTCTAAGTCCTCTCAATCAAACAGTCAATCATGGCTATCTTGCAGTAGACTTTTTCTTCTTGCTATCAGGCTTCGTCTTAAGCTACTCTTACGATAAGCCCAATAAACACGAACTGGGCTTTGTTACTTTCATCAAGAAACGTTTCATTCGCCTTCATCCTATGCTTATTGTGGCGGCTATCATGGGTGGAGCTCTCTTTTATTTGCAATCGACTCCGGAGCAAAACTTAAGTGTAGTCCCTCCCTCTGTCGTATGTATCTCCGTTCTGATGAGCATCCTTTTAGTACCTGTATCAGGCGGTTATGATGTGCGCGGTTACAGTGAGATGTTCCCTCTGAATGGTGCTAGTTGGTCTTTATTCTTTGAGTATATAGGTAGTTTGTTTTATATCTTGGTGCTCAAGCGTATTCCTAAACTAGGTTTATATATCCTGACGCTAGGCTTTTCGTTATGGTCGATTGTGATGGTCTCTACTTCTGTGTGGGGCTATAATGGTTCGGGGTGGTCTATGGAGTATGACCAAGGCTGGCTTGGAGGCTTATCAAGAGTCCTTACTTCTATGACCTTAGGCGTCTTACTCTCTAGATACTTTAAGCCTATTAAGATAAAAAGGGCATTTGAGGTTTGTAGTATTATCCTTGTGCTTTTGCTTGTGATGCCGAGGTTAGGAGGAGCTGATAGTATGTGGCTAAATGTCGTATACGAACTGCTGTGTGTCCTTTTATTCTTTCCTTTACTATTGCTTATAGGGGCTTCTGAGGATTGCGCTTCATCAAGAAAGACTGCTGTTTGCAAGTTCTTAGGCGATATATCTTATCCGCTATATATCATACATTATCCATCTATATATCTTTATATTGCATGGGTAAAAACAAATAGTTTAACATTTGAGGACTCTTTAGGAGGTGTTGTTCTTTTGTTTGTGGTTAATATCATCTTGGCACAAGGTCTGCTGAGGGTGTATGATATGCCTTTCAGAAAATATCTCAAGAGAAAAATGCTATAACGATGGCTTATGTACATATGATAACGGGAGGCGAGCGTTCGGGTAAAAGTAGTTATGCCGAGCGTCTAGCTCTTGCCGATAGTCCTAATCCCATATACTTGGCTACTGCTCGTATATGGGATGATGAGTTTCGTGAGCGTGTCCGACTGCATCAAGAGCGTCGTGGCGCAGAGTGGACGAATATAGAAGAAGAGAAATATCCGTCGCAACATAACTTAAATGGTCGGACGGTGCTTTTGGACTGTGTTACTCTTTGGGCAACAAATTATTTTTTTGATAATGAGGGCACGGTAGAGCCTGCTCTGACGCTTTTGAAAGAGGAACTAGACAGATTGCTTGCCCAAGATGTTAGGCTATTTATCGTGAGTAATGAAATCGGCTTGGGCGGTGTAAGTCTTGACGCTGTACAGCGTCGTTTTACCTCGCTACAGGGCTGGTTCAATCAGTACTTAGCGAGTAAGGCCGACGAGGTAACACTTATGGTTAGTGGCATTCCACTTAAAATCAAGTAGCAAATGCTTATGCGTTCATTTAATATTAAGCCCCTTTCAAAGGAGTGGGCATTAAAGCTTAAGGATAAAATAGACCATCTAGGGAAACCCTTAGGCGCACTTGGCTATCTAGAAGAACTCGCTGTACAGCTAGGACAAATACAAGAGACACTTACTCCTCGTCTGTGTTATCCGCACAACATTATCTTCTGTGCTGACCATGGCATTGTCGAGGAGGGGATTAGCAAAAGTCCGAAGGAGGTTACTTGGCAGGTGGTTTATAATATGCTCTCAGGAGGTGCTGGAGTATGCTATCTTGCTCGTCAGCATGGAGTAGCCCTACGCATTGTGGATGTAGGGGTTGATTATGATTTTACGGATGCTCCTCATCTAATCAATAAGAAAATACGCTACGGCACACGCTCATATCTATGTCAAGCTGCTGTGACCGAAGACGAACTTAAGCGAGCTATTGAGGTAGGTGCTGAGGAGGTAGATGCTGCGATTACGTCGGGTTGTAATATTATTAGCTTTGGAGAAATGGGTATTACCAATACTGCGGCATCATCTCTGTGGATGTCTCTCTTGGCTGATTTCCCTTTGGAAGAGTGTGTCGGTCGTGGAAGTGGTCTTGATGATGAGGGTATTAGGCATAAGCTAGACGTACTTACGCGAGCTCAGAATCATTTCCTTACACTATTTCCTACAAGTTATACCGCTGAAGATGTACTTCTACACTTCGGTAGTTACGAGATGCTTGCTGCGGTAGGAGGTATGTTACGTGCGGCTGAATGTCGTTTGCCGATTATTATAGATGGGTTTATTATGACGGCTTGTCTTTTAGCGGCAAGTAGACTTAATCCCCATGTGCTGGAGTATGCCGTCTATGGTCATCAAGGAGATGAAGCTGGGCATGCGAAGCTACTCCGATATATGAATGCTAAGCCTTTGCTCCATTTAGGTCTGCGCTTAGGTGAGGGGAGTGGAGCTGTTTGTGCTTATCCGATTGTTCAGTCTGCCGCTTTGATGCTCTCAGAGATGGCTAGTTTTACCACTTCAGGAGTTACTGATTATGTGGCTGATGATAGAGATGGGAGTAAGTAATATGATTAGATAATATGAGCTTAACTAAAACCTTGATAGCGCAGCTGGACTCTATCCTTGCGGCTATCTCTATGTACACTCGTTTGCCTGCATGGCGTTTGAAGACCTTGGGTGCAGAGAGTTATGCTCAAGCTATCAATGCTCTGCCCTTAGTCTCTGTGATAACGGGAGGCTGTATGGCTCTGACTTTTTATCTAGCTTATTCTGTCTTACATTTAGGCGTTCAGGTTTCGGTCATCTTATCGCTAATCTCTAGGCTATTGCTTACGGGAGCTTTTCATGAAGATGGATTGGGTGATTTCTTCGATGGCTTTGGAGGGGGAAGAGATAGGGAGAGCATATTGCGTATTATGAAGGATAGTCACGTTGGGAGTTATGCCGTTATTGCTTTCATCCTGTATTATCTGCTACTAAACTCGTTGCTTGTATCCATAGCTCCGAGCCATATACCCTTAGTTTTGTTGCTTGGTGATTGTATGGGTAAGTTGAGTGTACTCGGTCTTGTTAATACTTTGCCTTATGCTCGAACTGAGGAGGATAGCAAGATTAAACTTGTGTACACGACTCATAAATATCATATAGCACCCTTACTAACGTTCGCTCTAATCTTGTATGTCGGACAATATCTCTTGTCTTGGCACGTTTCTTTTCTATTACTTGCCGTACTCTTCTGTGCAGTTCTGTATATTCGATATGTCAAGTCTCGCTTAGCCGCTTATACAGGGGATACTTGTGGAGCAATGATTTTACTTATCGAACTTCTGACAATACTCTTCTTATACATTGATTTGAAAGAATAACAAAAATATGACTCAATACCGTGTAGCCTTATTTGGTACTGGATATAAATCTCACTATACATCACAGCTTGAGACTCTTTTCAAGAGTTTGCAGGGGTATGATGTAGCCCTATATTTTGACCCTTCATTTTATCATGTCGTTACCGAGGAATATGCTCTTGTTCCTCCACCTGCACATATCCTAGAGTATGGCACGGCACTAGACCTTGATTTTGCTATTAGCCTTGGTGGTGATGGTACTTTTTTGCGTACTGCACGACAGTTGAGTGGTCAGGATATCCCTATTTTAGGCGTTAATCTCGGTCGCTTAGGTTTCTTGACGGATATGGATGCAGAAGAACTCATTGAGTATCTGCCACAACTCTTCAAGGGAGAATATCATATCGAACACCGCACGCAACTTCAAGTCTCTGTTGATGGTAAGTATATTGGAGACGTGCTGAATGAGTTGGCCATTCTTAAGCGTGAAACGGGTTCCATGATTTCTATCCATACTCATCTTGATGATGTCTTCTTGGCTGACTATGATTGTGATGGCTTGGTGGTGGCTACGCCTACAGGTTCGACGGCCTATTCGCTGAGCGTTTATGGCCCGATAATTATGCCGGATGCAGCTTGTACCCTCTTGGCACCTATTGCTCCTCATTCGCTCTCAATGCGTCCTTTGGTAGTGTCCTCTTCTTCCCTCTTGGAGATGACAGTTTCCTCTCGCAATAATTCGTTTATGCTTACTCTTGATGGGCAAGCACGCATATATAATTGCAATGTTAAAATCTCAGTTAATTTAAGCCAGCGCAAGATACACATGATTCGTCTGCGTGGTGCTAGTTATGCTGAGACATTAAGACGTAAACTTCATTGGGCTGCGCCCGTACGCTAATCATGAGATTCTGGATAAAGACCTTACTTCTGTGCTTGACCTTGTTTGTCGGGCAGAGGGAATTATCAGCACAAAATGTGACTGATGATGATAGTTTGATGAAGCAAGTTGTGCTTCCTGACCTATTGGTAAGAGCTCATCACCGCTCGAAACCTCTATCTTACGAAGAAAGGCTTGCTTACTGGAGGCGCATACGTGATGTTAAGAAGACCTTACCTTATGCTCGCTATGTCGCCCGCACCGTTATTGAGACCTACGAATTTGCTGAAACCCTACCTGAGAAGGAACGAGATAAGCACATCAAAAGAGTTGAACGAGAGTTAAAGGCAGAGATGGAGCCTAAGATGCGCAAATTGACTCTAGGGCAAGGAAAAATCCTGATTAAATTGATTTATAGAGAAACTGGTTCGACGGGTTACGAACTAGTTAGTGCCGTTTTGGGTGGTTGGAAGGCCTTTTGGTGGAATGCTTTTGCACGATTCCTTGGAGCAAATCTTAAAGAAGAGTACGACCCCAAGCATGTAGAAGATGATGCCGTTACAGAACGCATCATCGAGTTAATCCAAGAGGGCCGTTTATAAAAGTTGCTCAGATTACTATTGTCTCATGAATACATACGGTAGACTCTTACGTCTAACGACTTGGGGAGAGAGTCATGGCTCTGCTATTGGTGGGGTATTAGACGGCTTTCCTCCTCGTTTTAAGGTCGATTTAGAGGAGTTGCAGAGAGAGGTATTGCGTCGTGCCCCTGGGCATCATCATCTATCTACACCCCGTAAGGAAACAGATGAGGTGCAGATACTTTCAGGTTTAGTTGATGGTTATACGACGGGAGCCCCTATATCCTTTTTGATTGCTAATAGTAATGTTCGCTCAAAAGATTATGACGAACTAGCATCACTCTTTCGTCCGGGACATGCCGATTACACCTATCAGATGAAGTATGGAATACGCGAACATCGAGGAGGTGGACGTTCGTCGGCGAGGGAAACAGCCTCAAGAGTTGTGGCTGGAGCATTGGCTAAGCAATGGCTAAGTTCAAAGGGAATTGAAATACGTGCCTATGCAGATGAGATTGGCTCTGTAGTGCGTTCTAGTTGCCTGCGGGAGGTTAAATATCCTTATCTTCTAAGCGAACTCGATGAGTATAGGGATACTATTTTAAGAATTCCGAATGAAGCTATTGCTCAAGAAATGTCGGCTGCGATTGCCGAGGCTCAATCCTTAGGCGATAGCCTTGGTGGAGTAGTTGCTTGTTGTGCTTTTGGTGTTCCCCTTGGCTTAGGAGAGCCGATATATGATAAACTAGAAGCACGTTTGGCAGAAGCGATGCTTTCAATTAACGCTACTAGAGGGTTTGAGTTAGGTGAAGGTTTTGATGTTGCACGGATGAGAGGTTCAGAAGCAAATGATGCTATGTACATCAATCAAGAAGGTAAGGTTGCTTTTCGCAGTAATCATGCAGGAGGTTCTTTAGGCGGTATTTCTACTGGGGAGGTTCTGCAGATGCGAGTAGCCTTTAAGCCTACGCCCTCTATTGGCATAGAGCAGGAGACAGTAAGCGTTGATGCCCGTTCGTCTGTATTAGGTGTTCGAGGTAGGCATGACCCCTGCGTTGTGCCACGTGCTATTGCTGTCGTTGAGGCTATGTGCGCCTTGGTTCTTATGGATATGATGCTGCTTACTCGTCCTCTTTAAACCAATAGAGATACAACTCTATGCAATCCTCTGGACTTTCGTCCTCCTTTTTTATTGCGGAATACACTATTTGACATTGCGGCTTTCCTCTATTAGCCTTTCTTTTGATGGCAATTTCTCCACGTTAAGAACAAAGGCTGTGGTATCATCATATACTAAGGTTAAGTATCCCTTGTGTTCCCACGCCCTTAAGACAGGAAGTATTCTTTCTCTTTCCCTATATATAATAGGAGGAAAGGCATCCCATGTATAAGTAGGACTATAGGCAAATCGATCATGGCAAATATAAGTTGCCAACAAACGAATGATCTTTATCCTCTTCATTTTGCTTAAATGTTATCACTTCACCTGTTTTAAGTTTGACCATCTTGGTTAATTTAACCTCGGACTGTGAAACAAGATTATTGAGCTCTGGAGAACCACCAAATCTATCTGCAGGAGATACCTACCTCTCTGAGAATCCAACTTGCTATATCATTTGCCAAGGTTCTAATACTCCCCCCTCCTCTGCGAACCAACGGAAGTACATTGTAAGTGAATCGGCATCTTCATCATCTAAGAGCTTATCATAATTCATCGTAGAGTTAAGCTTGCTTCTCTTTGGCTCATAGGTTATCCTTAGACTAGAGGGAACCTCTCGCCCATCATTTTGAAAGCTTGCTCGTATCTTCTGAGCGATTGCATTACCATTCGAATTCAACCACCTCTGATTCTCATCAGAGACATCAATTTGTTTTGTGGTCACATATTCATTAAGCTTATGCTTAAGCGACAGACACCCGTCAATCCTGAAAAACACCAAGTATTGCACTGATCGTTCAAGAGAGATGTAGATATAGATACAGTCTATATCCCAACTATACCCCGTATACTCCAATGCGTTGTGTAGTGCATCTTCTATGAGATGCGCAAAATTCTTATCGAACTCCTTTGTTGCCATATTAATTGTTAGGGATGATTACTTTCTCATATGGTTCTCCATCAATTTTGTAATCCAGCCTGAAACCACTAGGCCTAAATCTCCGCACTCCGAGTAATACAATCATAGTTTCAGGTCCTCTTGAATTATCGCCAGGAAGAAGTCCAAAGTAGAATACGTACTTACACATTACAACAACAAAAGGCGTTACCATAACATCTGCTATTTCTGTTCTATAGGATATATACCCCGTTTTAGGATACACGGTCCTTTTTAGAAGCCTTAGCTTGTTCGCAATAGAATCGATTCCTTTTAATGGGACTCCCTTGTTATTGGGATATGTCAATCCAAAAGCAACAAACTTCTCAGATTTATTCTCTTTGTATATGTATATATGCTCTACGGTGTCGTGAATCTTTATACAGACAAAATCCTCTCGATGGAAAGGTTGTGGTTGATTTAGCTCTAAAACACTCTTTCCGTTTACTGAAACTTCCACCATCTCATTTTTATTTAATTGCGAACTTCTATTTTCCCTCCTTAATCAGTTCTTCGATATCTTCAGTGAACATAATTTGAGTACCTAGCTCTGGTTGATTAAACCAAGGTATAATAGAGCCTTGTGATTTGTCCCCTTTTTCTATATCCGAAAGCAACGAGAGGGGGACACCCATGAAATTACCTATAAGATAAAAGCTATATAGCTTTCGGAGTATTCCTATATAGGATTGGGTTAATTACTATATAGCTTTCACTTCATTCCTATATAGCTTTTGATGTATTCCCATATAGCTTTGAGCGAGAAAGCGGAATGAAAGCGAGAAGGCACAGTGAAAGAATGCGCTGATACATCAGTACTATAAGCTTCACACCGTCGCAACTTCTTCTTTAATGCTTGATAGCTGATACGCCACGCATCATCTGGGACGAGCTCTCTACTTTCAAAGATTTGGTCGCTCTGATGCAACTTGTCGGGAAGAAGTTCAGGACTCACCAGTTGGTAGAAGATTAGACCTCTGAACATAGCTTCTGGAGGAGAACCATTGAAGGCCATTGCCCAGAAATCTCTATACTCCAGTTCTTCAATGATGTTGCTTGGGATGGAGTGATCTTGCTCAAATTGCTTTATCCCCTCCTCAATGTAACGGAAAGTGGCAACACCTAGAGCTAAGGCTAGGTCTTGCGTCGGACTTTGCTTTATA
>QWCO01000101.1_pt1 | contig 43375 bp, 31 predicted proteins | sample 1972611 | NCBI WGS metagenome assembly QWCO01 (sample SAMN09866706, study PRJNA288562) | Human oral metagenome isolate term1_saliva, whole genome shotgun sequencing... | reverse complement strand
ACTGTAAGCGTGAAAACATGCCTAAGGATAACATTGAGCGCGCGATTAAAAACGCAATGGGCAAAGACCAGAGTGAATACAAAGAAGTAACTTATGAAGGATATGGCCCTCATGGAGTAGCTGTTTTGGTGGATACATTGACCGATAATACTACTCGTACGGTGGCTGATGTACGTTCTATATTCAACAAGTTTAGTGGTAATATGGGTACGACTGGTAGCCTTTCATTCTTGTTTGACCATAAAAGTGTTTTCACATTCAAGAAGAAAGAAGGTCTTGATATGGACGAAATGATTCTTGATTTGATAGACTATGGAGTAGAAGATGAATACGATGAAGACGAAGAAGAGAATGAAATCACAATTTATGGTGACCCCAAAAGCTTCGGAGATATTCAGAAACATTTAGAGTCGGAGGGTTTTGAAGTAACAGGAGCAGAGTTTACTTATATTCCGAATGACCTCAAAGATGTTACTCCTGAAGAGCGAGAAACTATTGATAAGATGGTTGAAAAGCTTGAAGAGTTTGATGATGTGCAAACAGTTTATACAAATATGAAGCCAGAAGAGTAAGCTTTTTATATTATATATTACAAAAAACTATTGCTGTTTTATAAAACTTCTTGATGTGAGAATATGTTTTATTTAACAGCAATAGTTTTTTATTTGAGTTTTATTGCTGTCCGGTAAACATTATTGTCGGTAGTGTACTTTCAACTGTGTCAAGGCTCTAAATACTTGCTGATATCGCGAGTGCTTGTACCAAAAACATACATGTTTATAATCTGATCCGCCATACCTTCTGCAAGGATTATTTCGCGCTTTCTGACGGTCTGAGGCTCCAAAGGAACCGTCACGGTCACGAGGCGTTTTTACAGTAACCTCACCATAGCATGTCTGCACTTGCTTAGGCAGCTTACCATTACGGCGATTGCCTTTTGAGCGTTCATCAATAGAGAGATGAGCATCCATCTCACCTTCAAGGGCTGCATTCAAAATGCGCTCCAACATTGGTGCCAAAGCACCATCCTTACCAAATAACGGTTCTCCCTTACGAAGCTGTTCCGCAGCTCTCTTGTAATCAATTTCGTTGTTGTCCATAATAAATAAACTGTATAAAACTAATCTTATTGTAGCATGACACAGTTTACTTTACACTCTCGAATTAATGAATATTTCTCAAATAATAAGACTTACTTTTACCTTGCTTATTAACTAAAAAGCGAGAGGAAACCAAAGGTGTGTCGCAATCATTTGGTTCAAAATAGAGATATTTAGTATTTGTTTCAAATTCTTCTACCACCCTGTTTTCTTTGATAAATATTAGGCGACATCTACTGTCAAAAACATATTTCGTATTTTTATATGGTAAATTAATAATTTTAGATATTGTCTCTCTATTATTTACCTCTCCAATAATATAAAACTTATCAAAATCCACATCATATATGTCTTTAAAGTTTATGACACAAGTATCACCAGCAATGCAATGTTGCTGTATAAACTTATATAGTTCTTTATCTTGTGAAGAACAGGAAGACAATATGATTATGAATGAAATGATATATCTATTTATTTTTACCATAGTTATTCTTTTTATTTATTTCTTGTACACCTAATTCATATTGTTTCTGAGAAATTTTAGTTCTTTGAAGATGGTACTTGCCGTTTATTTTGGTGACTGTCCATAAACCTTGTACGTTGTCAAATAAAAGTGCACAACTGCAAATATAGTTATTTACTCTGTAATATCATTCTTTTATTCTCAGAAATTCTTTTATTGATAGAATTTTGCTTTATTGTTTCTCTTATCTTTTTGATTTTCTCCCCTTGGCCTAAATATACATCTCTCGGTGTAAGATTATCCAACGATTCATGAATCCTCCTCTCATTATAGTATTTCACCCACTCATCAATAGCATTTTCCAATTCAGAGGGGCAGCTGTACGTTGTCAAACGAAAGTGCACAACTGGGACCTCAATTAAGTTTGGAGTTTTGATTTAGAATTATTAATAAAAAAGTATATTGCTGTCCGGTAAACCTTTTATATCTGAAAAATATTTACCGGACAGCAATATTTATAAATAAACGATTCGCGCACGCGCCAAACCACTCGGGAAACGACTTTCGCCCTGCGCGGAAATGCCAAACCACTCGGGAAACGACTTTCGCCATGCGCGGAAATGCCAAACCACTCGGGAAACGACTTTCGCCATGCGCGGAAATGCCAAACCACTCGGAAAATGACTTTCGCCATGCGCGGAAATGCCAAACCACTCGGGAAACGACTTTCGCCATGCGCGGAAATGCCAAACTACTCGGGAAACGACTTTCGCCATGCGCGGAAATGCCAAACCACTCGGAAAACGACTTTCGCCCGGCGCGGAAATGTAGAATATGCTTGGTGTGCTTGCTACCTTGCCCTGCAACTAAGTATGGACTGACATAGAGCGAGAAGCGTGCCGTACCAGTATTACCACCCGAGAACTCGGAGTTCACATAATCATAGCCGTAAGACTTATAGCCACGCACATGGTCTACCTGTCCGCCGAGGTTATAGTCATAGGTTACTTTCTCCTCATCGGGGTAAATCATTTCCAATTATTGCTGTCCGGTAAACATTATTGTCATATAAAAGTTGAAGCCTGAATTCCATGGTTCTGCGTGACGCTTTAGGGCAAAAAATCATTTTTTCATGCTTCCGTGCGATGCTTTAGGGCTAAAAATCTCTTTTTCATGCTTCCGCGCGATGCTTTAGAGCTAAAAATCTCTTTTTCATGTTTCCGCGCGACGCTTTAGGGCAAAAAATCTCTTTTTCATGCTTCCGCGCGACGCTTTAAGGCTAAAAATCATTTTTTCATGCTTCCGCGCGACACTTTAGGACTAAAAATCTTTTTTCGCGTTTCCGTGTGGAAGTTTACGGGAGTTCCTTACAGGATTAGGGGCTTGGTTTTCAAAAATAATGCGGAATTGCCTATTTTGAGACAATTCCGCACGAAAAATCATGCTGTTTAGTTTTTATTGGACAGCAATATTTGAGTTTATACCTTATCAAAGGTCGTCTAAGTTAACTTGTTGTTCAGATGCCTTCTTCTTTTTCTCTTTCTTAGAGTCACCTGTATTCTTATTGTTTCTAAAATTATCTGAGCCCTTCTTTGAATTTTCTTCAGATTCTTCAGAAGGATTAGATATAGGGTTACCATCCTCATCTAAGTAAACCTCTTCTTCGCTAATGATACTATCTCGGCGTGTAGTATCGCGTTTAGCTTGTGGACTATAGCTTGCACAAAGATACATATCATTGGTAATATCATCATCATGTGGCTTATCAAACTTGGCATGATATTGTTTGAATTCAGGGTCTTTGAATAAGGATTGCAGGAAATAACCACAAATAGGTAAGGCTGTTCGTGCTCCTTGTCCTAATGCACCAGTTCTGAAGTGTATACTTCTATACTCGCCACCTACCCAAGCTCCAACTACCAAACGAGGACTTACCCCCATGAACCAGGCATCTGAGTGATTATTTGTTGTTCCTGTTTTACCACCAAACTCTGTATCACGATAATTTCCTACATATCCTAATAAAGATTGAGATGTTCCTCCTGGTTCACGAAGTCCACCTTGAAGCATCTGTTGCATTAAGAAAGCGCTCTTATAAGGAATAACTTGTTCGGACTTTGTTGGGCCTACATAGATTTCATTTCCATCTTTATCCAATATTCGAGTTACTAAGACTGGGTCATGATGTTTGCCATTATCAGCAATTACACAATAGGCATTTACCATCTGTAATAAGGTTACATCGCTGGAACCTAAAGCCAAAGAAGGTTCATCATCCAAAGGACTTGTAATACCCATCTTCTTGGCTGTTTCTATAATTCTTTTAATTCCCATTTCCTGGCCAAGGCGAACTGCAACCGAGTTGATACTCTTTGCAAAGGCACTTTTCAAAGGGATAGAATCTCCACTAAATGAGCCATTGGCATTTCTTGGCGTCCATGTAACTTCTTTATGTTGTTTTTTATCATATACCTGCATTGAGATATATTCATCACGTCGTTTGTCACAAGGAGTCAATCCCTGGTTCATAGCCTCAGTATAAACAAACAATTTGAATGTAGAACCAGGCTGACGCATTGCTGTAACCTTATCATATTTCCATGAATTAAAGTCTATATCCCCAACCCATGCTTTCACTGCACCAGTTTGAGGCTCCATAGCTACAAAAGCACAATGCATGAATGTCGTCATATATTTGATGGAATCTTCAGATGTCATCTCTTTTGTGATGGTTCCTTTATCATAATCAAAGACTTTAACTGGATGCTTCCATTCCTTATAATAATAATTAACAGAGTCTGGATTGTTGGGGAAACGTGCTAATAAAGCTTTATAGAAAGGCTGACGTTCTGCAATTTGTTGAATAAAGTTAGGAATAACTTGATGATTTTCGTCTTGCCAAGGGTCTTGACGGAGCCAATTACTCGTTTGATTTCTATAAATACCCCAATGGTTATTAAAGTTCTGTTGTACTTGCTTCATTTGTTTCTTAGCAGCATCTTCCGCATACTTTTGCATTCGTGTATCAATAGTAGTGTAGATCTTTAATCCACTTGAATAAAGATCGTAACCATTCTCTTCACACCAATCTTTCAGATAGTTTGCAATTGCTTCACGGAAGTATTTAGCTTGTCCATCATAGTTTTCTTCTACTTTAAAGTCTAACTTTATTGGGATTTCTTTTAAGGAATCACATGCAACACGACTTAAATCACCATGATTATACATATTAGTTAATACGGTGTTTCGGCGTGCTAAAGAGTTCTTTATGTTAGTTTTTGGGTTGTAGTAAGACGTAGCCTTTAACATGCCTACAAGCACAGCAGCTTGCTCTGTGGTAAGTTTCGCTGGTGAAGTGTTGAAATATGTCTTTGCGGCCGTTTTTATCCCATATGAATTATTGCCGAAATCAACGGTATTGGCATACATCGTTATAATTTCTTTTTTGGAATAAACTGTTTCGAGTTTAGTTGCAATAATCCATTCCTTACTTTTGATAATTAACATCTTTAAGCCTGGAATCTTTCCTAAAAGTCCCGTGGAATATTGTGACCGAACGCGGAACATATTCTTGGCTAATTGCTGAGTAATTGTTGAAGCCCCACGTCCATCATGACGTAGTATTGCATCTTTCATCGCACCAAACAAACCAATCGGATCTATTCCAAAATGTTTGTAGAAACGCTCATCTTCCGTATCTATCAATGCTCGGAAGAACATTGGATTAACTTCTTCGTATTTAACAGGTGTTCTATTCTCATTAAAATACTTTCCAATGAGTTTTCCATCAGCGCTATAAATCTCTGAAGCTTCGCTCGTCTGGGGATCTAAAATACCAGAAAAATAGCCTGGAGATTTACCAAAAAGCCATAGGAAGTTCATATCTACCATACCGAGATAGATAAAGAAAGCAACTATACATGAAACAAAACCAATCATAGTCTTAGTATACCATGCACGTCCTTTGTATAACTTTTTATACCAAGGCCAGAAGTTACGTAAAAGGTTGACGCACCATTTAAAAACTCTTTTTATCTTCATATTTTTAATTTTTGCGTATCTTGAATAATACAAATGTACAAAATATATCGGCATTTATATATTATCATCAATATATTTTATAATTTCTTCAAAGTTCATAGGTTGAAACCATTTAATTTGTTTATCACGCTTAAACCAAGTGAGTTGTTTTCTCATATATTGGCGAGTGTTTGATTGGATTTGTCTAATCGTCTCCTCTTTTGTTAGTAAACCATCAAGGAAATTAAATGTTTCTTTATAGCCGACAGTATTTAATGCGTTATGGTTTCGATAGTCATATACTCGTTCACACTCTTCGATCAATCCATGATTAAACATCTCAATTACACGTGAGTTGATTCTTGTGTAGAGTTCGTCTCTATCTCTGTTTAATCCAATCTTTAATATATTAAAAGGTCTTTGCTTTACAGTTTGTTTACGAAATGACGTGTAAGTTTTCCCTGTCATGTAACAAATTTCAAGAGCATGTACTACACGTCGAGGATTTTTTTTGTCTACAATCTGATAGTGTTCTGGATCTAATTGTTTTAATTCTTCCACAAGAGAATCCAAGCCTTCTTTTGCTAACTTTTCTTTTAATAGTTCACGTGTCTCTTGATCAACAGTTGGGATGTTATCTATTCCGTTACATACGGCATCAATATACATCATACTTCCTCCTGTCAAAAGTAGAGTATTGTGTCCCTTATTGAAAAGATTTTCTATCAAAAACAAGGCATCCGATTCATATTTAGCAGCGCTATAATAATCAGTTATTGTATGATTCCCTACGAAATAATGTCGAATTTGATGTTGTTGTTCTTGGTTTGGTGCAGCTGTACCTATTGGAATTTCTGCATAGATCTGTCGGGAGTCTGCATTTATAATAGGTGTATTTAGGTGTTGAGCAATCTTGATACAAAGTTCTGTTTTGCCAACCCCAGTCGGGCCAAGAACAACAACAAGTGTCTTCATCAGCGAATAATGCCTCGTTTAGACGATTCTACGAAATCAATGATATATTGGATTTCAGGAGTGATTTGAAGGTTCTTTTTAATCTCTTCGATTCCTTCTTTAAGTACACCTTTTGAATAAAGTAGTCGATAAGCTTCATGAATAGAGTCTATCAATTCATTGCTAAAACCACGTCTACGTAGTCCTACAAGGTTTATTCCACAATACTTTGTTGGCTCCTTACCTGCTATAATATAAGGTGGAATATCTTGACTGAAACGGCAACCTCCTTGAATCATCACATAACTTCCTATTTTACAAAATTGATGTGTCAAAACAGTTGCACTGATAATAGCATTATCATCAATGGTAACTTCACCAGCAAATTTTGTAGAATTGCCAACAATGCAATTATTCCCAACCACACAATCATGTGCAATATGCATATTTTCCATTAGCAAATTGTTATTGCCAACAATCGTTTTCCCTTTGGATGCTGTCCCACGTGATATCGTTACATTCTCTCGAATACTATTTCCATCGCCAATTTGACAGGTTGTTTTCTCACCTTTGAATTTCAGATCTTGTGGCTTTGTGGATAGACTGGCACCGGGAAAGATCTCATTTCCGTTGCCAATTCGTGCACCAACATTGATTGTAACACTGTTTTGTAATACGTTGTTGTCACCTATAACAGTGTCTCGATCAATATAACAAAACGGGCCAATGATATTGTTATCCCCAAGGATTGCCTCGGGATGGACATAGGCTAACGGACTAATCTGGTTCATATTTGCTTTATACTAAGTTATTTATTCTTTACAATCTGAGCGGTAAATGTAGCTTCTGAAACTACTTGATCACCTACAAACATATATCCTTTCATGGAACTTATGCCATGACGTACAGGAGCTAAAAGCTCAACCTTAAAGAGAAGAGAATCTCCAGGAACTACCTTTTGACGGAATTTCACGTCATCTATTTTCAGGAAGTACGTTGAATATTTCTCTGGTTCTTCAAGCTGTCCAAGCACAAGCAGGCCACCACACTGAGCCATTGCCTCTATTTGAAGTACTCCAGGCATAACAGGTTCGTTCGGGAAATGCCCTTGGAAAAAAGGTTCATTGGCTGTAACGTTCTTCACACCTACAATACTTGTTGGACCCATTGCGGTGATTTTGTCTACCAATTGCATGGGATATCGATGAGGAAGAAGTTCGCGAATACGCTTATTATCCATGATAGGAGCCTCATTTGGATCGTAAACTGGGGCTTGAACTTCATGTTTGCGAATCTCTTTTCTCATTAGTCTTGCAAACTTGTTATTAATGGTATGGCCTGGTCGAGTGGCTATAATTCTACCCTTGATAGGCTTGCCAATGAGTGCCATGTCACCAATAATATCAAGTAATTTATGTCGAGTACATTCGTTTTCCCACATCAAAGGCTTATGTTGAATATATCCAATCTTCTTAGCATCAATGCGTGGAACTTTCAAAACATCAGCCAACTGGTCTAATTTTTCCTGACTAACCTCGCGCTCGTAGATAACAATTGCATTATCGAGATCACCTCCTTTTATGAGGTTGGCCTCTAACAATGGCACAATATCTCTTACAAACACAAAGGTTCTTGCAGGCGCAATCTGTGTGTCAAAGGTAGACATGTCTTCCAAAGTAGCAAATTGGCTGTTAATAAATTTAGAGTTAAAAGAGCACATTGCAGTAATACTGAATTGGTCATCAGGTAGAATAGTGATGACAGATCCAGTCTCTTTATCTTTTACTTCAATCTTATGTCTAATGATGTAATAGTCCTTTGTAGCATTCTGTTCGACTATACCAATCTCCTTAAACTTCTCAATATAGAGTGCAGCAGAGCCGTCAAGTATAGGAAATTCGGGGCCATTTACCTGGATAAGACAATTGTCAACTCCCGATGCATAGAGTGCAGCCATGCCATGTTCTATCGTAGAAACACGCACGTCTCCTTTTGCAATCACGGTCCCACGCTGTGTATCTACTACGTTCTCTGCTACTGCATCGATGATTGGTTGACCTTCAACGTCTATTCTTTGTATTTTATATCCCGTATTCTCCGGTGCGGGATTGAATGTTACAGTGAGGTTCAATCCTGTATGTAATCCTTTTCCAAAAAGCGAAAAACTACCTTTAAGAGTTGTCTGTTTTTTTGCTTCCATATAATATTTATCTTTGTTTCTTTAGTTCTTCTATTTCTTTTTTCAATGCATTCAGTTCCTTATAAATCTCTGGTAAACGCTGGAATATAGCCTGAGACTTAAAGTAAGGGAGTTTTTCCATTGGGGGAGTACCTATTAAAATCTGGTTACTCTTAAGACTTCCCGGTACACCACTCTGCGCACCTAAGAACACTTTATCTCCAATTTCGATGTGACCTGCTACACCAACTTGCCCGCCAAACATACACCATTGACCGATTTTCGTACTTCCTGCAATACCAACTTGAGCCGACATAACGGTGTTTTCACCTACTTCTACATTATGAGCTATCTGCACAAGATTATCAAGTTTTACTCCTTTTTTAATCTTTGTACTGCCCATAGTTGAACGATCGACACATGAATTTGCACCAATTTCTACATCATCAGCAATTTCTACAATGCCTATTTGAGGGATTTTGTCGTATCCATCTTGTCCATTTGGAGCAAAGCCAAAGCCGTCTGCACCGATAACACTGCCTGCATGTATAATTACACGATTACCGATTTTACATCCCATGTAAATGGTTACATTCGGATAAATGATACAATCTTTTCCCAAACTAATGTTCTCATTCATGACAACATTAGGATAAATCTGACATCCATCGCCAATAACAACGTTGTCGCCTATGTAGGCAAATGCACCAATATATACATCTTTACCAATCTTTGCACTTGGAGAAACAAAGGCTAATGAATCAATTCCGGTCTTCTTCTGACGCATAGAAGCCTCATACATTTGTAGGAGTTTTGCTACACAATCACGTGCATTTGCAACCTTTATGATAGTGGTATGCACGGGTTTCTCTATTTCTATCTGCTCATCGACAAGCACAATAGTCGACTTAGTGTCGTAAAGATAGTGAATATATTTAGGGTTAGCCAAGAAAGATATTGCCCCTTTAGCACCTTCTTCAATTTTAGCAAAGGTGTTAACTGTTGCATTCTCATTTCCCTCAATACGTCCTTGGATAAACTGGGCGATTTGCTTTGCTGAAAATTCCATATTAAATTGTATCTTCAATTATATTTCTGCAAATATAACAAAATTAATCCATACTGAATGATTTGAATGGTATTATTTCACGTTTTTTGCGTGCAAACCATTTATTTCCTTTATTCTTTATTGTAAATTAAAAGGATTTTTGGAAAGAGATAAAAAGATTTTATGAAACGTTATTAATCTGTATTCTTTATCATAAAGGTGAATTTATAAAAAGAATTTAGAATAAGGATAAAGGTATGAGGGACATAATAAAGTGAGATAGATATTCTTTTGGATTTCTTTTTCAGTCATTTTACGACATGATTTGGCTCAAATAACAATGCAAAATGAGGCAAATCATGTCGTGAAATGGCCTATTTTAGGAAGTCTTTATAATGCGTTGATTATCAGATTGCTATATCCTTAATAATAAAGTACATTCGCATCAAAAGTTCGAGTGTCTTTAATGCCAGTATACATCATAAGCTCAGACAATTCTGCATGCATCTTTTTAATTTGTTTGATGACACCATCCTTACCTTCTTTCAATAGAGGTGAAAGGATAGCTCGGCCTACAGAGACGGCATCTGCGCCAAGCGCTAAGAGTTTATATGCGTCATATCCAGACTCAATGCCACAGTCAGCAAAGATTTTTATGTTGCTTCCTGCCAGTGCATCTTTAATCTTCGGAAGAGCATAAGCTGGGGGAATGCCAAATGGAATGCGGCCATGATGGTGGGAAACAACAATAGCTTTGCAACCCGCTTCGCGTGCTTTTAGTGCATCACTAACAGAGAGAACACCTTTTGCTACAAAGGGAAGGCGAGTCTTCTCGACAATAGTTTTCAAATCTTTAAGGGTGATAGGTCCCATAGGATAACCATCAACAACGTCATATTTCCCATTGGTTCCTGCAATGTGATCAATGTCTATACCCACAGCAATAGAGCCATGTTGTTCTGCAAATGCTATTTGCTTGAGAATGATATCATGGTCTGCAAAAGGCTTAATTATCCTTACTGTTTTTGAGTTTACAGCCAATATATTACCAAAATCATCATCACTTTCCATACCAACCCAATTCAAAAGATTTTCTTCTTTAGCAGCCATTGCATATTCTTCCATAGGCTTTACATCCTTATTTTTAATCTTGTTTAGATGCGAAAACGCTGGCATCATGATGGGAGAACTAAACTTTTGGCCAAAGATTTCTGTTGTCAAATCTGGTTCAATAGCGTCAATCACTCTCATTTCCACTAAGATATGATCAAGGAAATTGCGGTTATGTATGTTGGCATCTTCCGCTTTTCCGCTTGTAACAGGGATTAATCCTGCGGGTCCCAGCCATTGTTGTTTTGCTTGGTTATCCATAATCATCCGTATATTTGTTTATATTTATAATCATGAAATCAGTCCTATTGACTTACTGCCACAAGTCTGTCTGTTCGGTCATTGACGCCTTTGAAATAGACTAAAGCTTGATAATGATTTTTGGTTTGATAGAAGTTTCCCTCTGATGGCAGTATTTGTGTAGTACCATCTGGTTTTATTTTTACGTATTCATACGAATAATAACCTTGTTTTAAGAGTAAAGATAGTATGTATAGATGTTGAGTTTCATTATATTTCATTTTGTATTGAGGACTTAAGTGATGATTAGTCAATCCACCACTGATATATATGGCGTCGTCGGAAGTATCTGTTTGCAAGGTGAAATTCACATAAACATAATCTGAAAGATAGTCATTACCATTATTATCGCTATTTCGTATGATAAAAATTCCTTGGCCACTTTCGTCAAAGACATAGTTTCTTCGTGGAAGATCTGGCCATAAATATGCCTGATAATTATGCCCGTCCCAGTTTATTCTTTCTATTCCCATGGTAGGATGATCTACAGATAGACATTCAAACTTACGATAATTGTTTCCTGCATCGAAAATAAATTGCCGACAATGCTGCCATTGTAATCCATCATGTGATATGAGTTGGGGCTGTATATTCACACGCGCATCGTCCCATCTTGCATTCTGAAGTATAACTGTTTTAACTTGAGTGGCAGGATTAGTAACCATTAAGTTTCCAAATTTTAGCATCATTCCAACTTGTTGATGTGATTGATTTACGTCGATGTCTGTATTCGAAGTATAAGTTAATTCAACTTTCATCGAGGGTTCTACAACCATGAAATAAGCTGTTAATAACTTATTATCTTCCTCGTCATATACCTCAACTTTATAGTTGCCGCTCATGGTTATACGACATTGATCATTAGGTAAGTTAAGGGCATAATGCGTGTAAATTACATTCGTGTTGACTGATTCTTGCACTTGATTAATTAGAAGATTATCGCGAAATCCATCTAAATAATCTGTACTAAAGAGGTGGGTGGATGGCGACCAATCAGCTTCGCAATGGGTAATCTTATAGGTATAGCGATGATATTCGTGTCCAAATCGGTCGAAAGAAATTTGTATCTGTTCGTTAGAATTTAGTTGAATGATGGGTAACATCGATAGAGTCTGGTTGACATTCCTTACTTGCAATGTCGCAATATCTGGCGATATGACTTCATTTCTTTGTGCCGTTATAGTAGTTGTAAAGCACAACAGTAGGAGGGTAAAAATGTACTTATAGCCTCTTATCATTCTATTTCAACCTTAATTTATATAAATAATCTACCGATTTGATATACTACGGCACTGACTCCCCAAGCTAACATGGTTGTATAACCAGCTGCAAAAAGGGCCCATTTCCAACTTCCTGTTTCTCCTTTTATAGCCGCAATTGTTGCTATACAAGGAAAATAGAGCAGTACGAAAAGTAGGAAACAATAGGCTGTAAGTGTAGCTATTGGAGCCGCTTCGATATCACTGATGCCATGAAGTCTGGCGATGTCGTGTGTCATTTGTCGGCGTAAAGCCTGATATTTGCCTCCAGCATCATTGAATTTATTGTCCTCACTAAAGCTCGAATCATTGCTATAAAGAACTCCCATCGTGCTGGCTACAATCTCCTTTGCCCCAACACCAGAGAGCAATCCAACATCAATTTTCCAATCAAATCCCTGTGCAAGGAAAACTGGTTCAACGGTTTTTCCTATCTTTCCGATGTAACTTTGTTCCTGTTGTTGCTGGGGAGACAGGCTATCATCATGTGGAAAATAACCTAATGCCCATACAATAATACTGGCAACAAGGATGATTCCTCCCATTTTCTTTAGATATTGCTTGCCTTTTTCCCATGTATGGCGCCCCATAGCCTTCCAGGTTGGGAAACGATAGGGGGGAAGTTCCATTACAAAAGGTGTATCTTCACCTTTGACAACGAATTTAGAGAAAATGCGACTCAATATAATCGAAATTGTAATTCCAATGACATAGAGGGAAAGCATCACAAGAGATTGATACTTCAAAGCAAAGAAAGAACCCGTTATCATGATATATATAGGTAGACGGGCAGAGCAGCTCATAAGGGGTAAAATGAGCATAGTGATGAGGCGAGAACGTCTGCTTTCAATGGTCCTTGTTGACATAACAGCTGGTACATTGCAGCCAAATCCCATGATTAAAGGAATGAACGACTTGCCATGGAGTCCCATTTTGTGCATCAATTTGTCCATGATGAACGCTGCACGAGCCATGTATCCCGAGTCCTCCATAAAGCTAATGAAGAAATAAAGAATTAAGATTTGTGGAAGGAACACAATAACAGCTCCTACACCTCCAATGACTCCATCTACAAGCATAGCTTTAATCGGACCATCAGGTAGGTTCTGAGAAATCATCTTTCCAAACCAAGCTACGGCTGCATCAATCCAATCCATAGGTATTTGTCCTATGATAAAGGTCGCTGAAAACATGATGAATAGAACCAAGATAAATATGGGAAAGCCAAGATATCGATTAGTAATGATGCGGTCAATTGACTGGGTCATTTGATAGATATCTTTGTTTTTTCCTGTTTCGTACAATGCTTCTTCTAAGGCGCCATGTATGAAACCATACTTCGCATCCATGATTGTTGTTTCACAATCCTCACCAGTTTCTTCTTTCACTCGAGCCTCTGCATATTCTCTTGCCTTAAATATGGCTTCTGCATTTGATAGTGTTTGAATGTACTTTATAGTGTCTGCATCATTCTCAAGAAGTTTAATGGCCAGATAACGAGTCGAGTATTTTTGTTGTACATTGACGTCATTTTTGAGATGTTTTTGGATATTTTGGATACCATTTTCAATCTCATGACCATGATTTATGTGGATATGTCTGACGTAAGGATGCTCTTCTCCATTGCTCTCATATAGCTCTATAACTTGATGAAAGAGTTCTTTAACGCCTTCACCAGTCTTGAAGACTGTTGGAATCATAGGCACTCCAAAGAGTGTAGACAATTTGTTGAGATCAATTTTGTCCCCTCGTTTCTTCGTCTCATCAAACATATTAAGAGCACAAACCATGTTTAGGTTCATGTCAATGAGTTGTGTAGTGAGATAAAGATTGCGCTCAAGATTACTTGCATCAATAACATTTATCACAATGTCGGGAGTCTCATCGATGATTTGTTTGCGTACATATAGTTCTTCAGGTGAATAGGCTGAGAGACTATAAGTGCCTGGTAAATCGACGAGATTGAATGTATATCCTTCAAATTCTGCATGTCCTACTTTTGCATCTACAGTCACTCCAGAGTAATTTCCAACGTGTTCATGTGCTCCAGATGCAAAGTTGAATAGTGATGTTTTCCCACAATTTGGATTGCCAACTAATGCAACATTAATAATCTTGTGCCGTTCTTGAGCAATTTTTTCTAATTGCTTTTCGGTTGGAATATCGTCTATTGATGAGTCATTTTCTTGTGTATTTATCTCTTTATTCTCGTGTGATTGTGAGGCTTTTATAGTTTTAATTTCCGATTCAGAGACAACTTCTATCATCTCAGCTTCGCTTCTTCGTAATGAAACTTCATAGCCCATAATTTTATATTTCACGGGATCCATGAGCGGAGCATTAAGTAAAACCTCTACCATCTTACCCTTTATAAACCCCATTTCAACAATACGTTTCCTGAAGCTTCCGTGCCCAATAACCTTCACAATGACACCATGTTCGCCTGTTTTCAGTTCAGATAATTTCATAATAAAATATACTTTACTATTGCAAATGTACTAAAATCAATACATATTATAGTTTAACAAGGTTATTCATTAAAAAGAAATACTCACTAATGATGATGCTTTTAACATTCAAGTTATCTTTTTTTATGGTTTGTTTTATAAAAGTTGGGATTGAAACTCTTTGAAGTTTTTACTTTCGAATAGTTGTTTTGGCGATTGTCTTTTGTTGGTTTTGCCCTTTTTTTCCTACTGACATTATCGCTATTTACGGGGTTGTTTGGAACTTTTTCAAATGTACTTCCAACAGGACGATTGCTATATCTTGTTTCACGTTGGAATGATCTTTTAGGGAATTCACCCTTAGGAAATAGGCGTTTGATTAAATCTTCGCGTCCAATCCGTTTAAGTTCCCTTTCTATATTTTTCCGTTCCTCGGGTTTATACCAAAAGAAGAATTGTCGCTGTGCTAATTTCTCTTTTGGTGTTTTAGCACTATAAACAGGCTCAAGTGTGTAGGGATCATAGCCCGTGTACCATGTTTCTGTTGATATAGTCATTGGAGTTGGAGTGAAATCCTGCACTTGTTCCAAATGGAAATCAAGGTCTTTAGTGATAACAGCAAGCTCAGCCATGTCTTCTTCGTGGCATCCTGGGTGGGAACTTATAAAGTATGGGATGATTTGTTGTTTGAGTCCAGCCTCTTTGTTGACTTGATCGAAAACTTTTTTGAAGTCATAAAATTGTGTAAAAGATGGCTTTCTCATTAGTCTCAAAACATCACTTTGAGTATGTTCTGGTGCAATTTTTAAGCGTCCACTAACATGATTTTTAATGAGTTCTCGAGTATATTGTTGCGCAGAAGCGTTTGCTTTCTCGTCTTTACTCTTATGTAATAGCAGGTCATAACGTACACCACTACCAATAAAACTCTTCTTTAGACCAGGTAACTTGTCAACAGCATGGTAAATATCCAATAGCTTTGTGTGATCAGTATCAAGGTTTGGACATACCTGAGGATTAATGCATGATGGACGTTTACAATGTTCACATGCCTTTAAATTACGTCCATGCATACCATACATGTTAGCAGATGGACCACCTAAATCAGAGATGTACCCTTTGAAATCAGGCATACTGATTACTTTCTTGGCTTCTTTGACGATGCTTTCTTTACTTCTACATGCCACAAATTTGCCTTGATGGGCTGATATTGTGCAAAAAGCGCAGCCACCAAAACACCCTTGATGCATATTGATAGAGAACTTAATCATCTCATAAGCCAATAACTTTTTCCCCTTATATTTAGGGTGTGGTAAACGAGTATAAGGCAAATCGAAGATCTCATCCAATTCTTTTGTCGTCATGGTAGGGTAAGGAGGATTGACGACGGCATAAACATCACCAACCTTTTGTAGGAGTCTTTGCGCATGAATTTTGTTTGATTCTTCTTCAATATGACGATAATTTTCGGCTTCTGCACGTTTGTTTTGTAGACATTCCTCATGTGAGTGAAGTATAATGTCATTATCAGTTATCCCACCTTCAACGTCTTGTTCTTTCGCTAAATAAACTGTTTGAGGAATTTGATGAATGTGTTTTATAGACAATCCAGCCTCTAACTCTTTACAAAGTTGAATGATAGATTTTGTTCCTGAGCCATATAATATAAGGTCAGCCCCACTATCACAAAGGATGCATCGACGCAAACAATCTTGCCAATAATCGTAATGTGTGAGACGACGCATTGATGCTTCTATTCCTCCTAAGACTATAGGAACATCAGGATATAGGCTTCTTAATATCTTAGAATATACGATAGTAGGGTATTCCGGACGGCAATCATGTCGCCCGTCAGGACTATATTCGTCCACTGAACGTAGTCTACGGTTCGCCGTATATTTATTAACCATAGAGTCCATACAGCCCGGAGAGATTCCAAAGAATAACCGTGGACGTCCTAATTTCTTAAAGTCTCGGTAGTCACCATGCCAATCTGGTTGGGGAACTACAGCCACACGATAGCCTGCAGCCTCGAGAGAACGTCCCACAACGGCAGCTCCAAAAGAAGGGTGATCAATATAAGCGTCCCCTGAAAATAATATGATGTCGAGTTCCTTCCAACCTCTAAGTTCACATTCTTTCTTGGTTGTTGGAAGGAAATCTGTTAATTTATATTGTTCTATATTCAATCTTTTATTGTCTGTAATAAGTGAAAATTAGTAATTATACCATACTAATTTTGTTCAATAACATTTAAGCTTATTATACTTTTTCTTGCTTATTTCTCCAATCTGCATAAAGCATTACAAGATTATGAAGGCCGATAGCTTTCATATTTGGATTGTAAATAACATCCAAGCACAAGTCTAAGAGGTCTTTATCATTGCCTGTTTCACTTTCTAAAAGAGAACGAACATTGAATTTTAGCTTATCAAGTACTACCTCGTCAATGATTCCATTGCTGTCAACAAGGTTGCGCATGAGTTGATATTTGTCTATGGTTTCTAAATGTTTGTCGCTGATCTCTATTGAGCGCGTACCTGATTGGTTTGCTTGTATTTTATACATTGTATTATGTTTTAGATTGTTATTTTATTTATTTCATTATATATTGAAGTATACCCCGCATGATTTCGTTTCTTTCCTTATTTGATTTTATACATTCAAGTGGGAATCCTATGGTGAAGCAATGATAGTCACTGCCTTGATATCCAACTGCAGCGCATGAGCCATCACTATATTGCATTGCGCAGATTGCATTCATAGTGGGAGATAGTCTGTCTACTGATGTTGCAGCATAATGCCTTGAATTACCTTGTCGATAGATGCAAAACGTTGTGCCAAGTCCATTGATTTGTTCTCCAATTTGACTTGAATCATTTTGCTGGTAGATAGCTTTCAAAACATCATTTAAGAATGTATTTTTTTCGCTGTCTTGCATCTCACTCCCTATATAACTGCCACTAACAATTAAATTACCATGATTTTTAGTATAGTTCCGTAAAAGATCTTGTGATGTTTTAGAAAGAACTTGATAATTTTTCAATGCATATTTGTTATATTTTTGCAGGCCATAAATGAGATCTATCGCTTGATATTTAGAGAGATCTATGTTTGATGTTTCAAATGCTTGCATCGAACAACTCACACCATTATATTTTTTTGCACTTGCAATAGCCTCTGTATGTGATTTTACTGCAGAGAAATCATTCCCCATAATGAATTTTCCTGCGAGTTCATTACCACTGTATCCTAATCCTCCAGGACCTTCAAAGCCCATCTTAGCCTTGTCAAAGTTTAGCTGTCTTCCATTCCATCCTGCAGTTAATCCATACGAAACGCCTGGATCTTTATCTAATTCTATTCCTTGTTTTTCGTCATCATCTATAACTGATGGTCCTGAAAGACGATCAAATCCATTAACAACAAGAATCGTTTTAGATGCTCCTTCTTGCCGATAAGCAGACAATTCTTCTGTAGGAAAGCTTTCACCTCCACGATTGATTCCTGTTATCTTAAAGCTATATTGCACTCCAGGTACTGTTTTAATATTGTAGAATGGTTCTTTTACTACAGTGCCGTTATCATATCCTGAGTTTCCAATAGCCGTGTAAACAACATAAGCTGTGGGGTGTGCAGAAGGTTCTAAATTATCTTCTGTGGGTGTCCATGACAACTTGATATTATCAATACCTGTGAATTCTATTTTGAAATTACCAGGTGCAAGTGGTTGTATTATAGTAGGATTCCCATGACCTTCGTTAATAAAACGAGTAATCGTCTTATATAATGAGCGTGCCATTGTAAACTTAAAGTTTGGGTCTTGTCCCAAAAGAACATCTGGAAAATTTTGATGAGAAAGTGTTTCTATGATAGCAGAGGGTACCTCTGGGTTTCGTGTTTCAGAATAGTTACGATCCCATAGATATCGTCTTATCCAAAGATTTGCTATTGAAGGTAGGTCTCTATCAAATCCATTTAAGAGTCGATTGGCTAAATCTTTTGATGTCAAACGTGATATTCCTGCATTTAATTTGCCTTCATTAAAGTTGGTTGTACATATTGCTAACGAACCTATTAAGCCTCCATCTTTATCATAACCAGCATCACTATGAACAGCAAGTGAAAGTTCGATAGGGACCTTTTTGCCTTCAATGCTTGGCTCAAAACATGATCCTCCACCTAACCAATTGCTCATATAAGGACGCGAATTAATGTCATCTGCATAGTCATTTTGCCCCAATTTGCTATTATAAACGGATGAAGGTGCGCCCGCCCATTGTGCATAATAGCGTGCTCCTTCAAGGCATCTTGGATAACCACTAACTATTCCTCCACGTTCAATGTTGCCCATACCACCACCGAATCTTACAGCATCTGACGTAACAATTCCATGATGTTTAGAGTGATTTGTGATTACAACTCTGTTGTCTTGACTATTACCTTGTGCGAAATCAAAAGTTCCAAGATATACCCATGTGCCTCCACCCATGGTTTGATTAACATTAAAGCGGGTTACTTCTCCTTTATGGTATATGATATATTCAGCATCAGGAACACTTTTCTCTAATGTTTGATAACTGACATAAACAGCATATCTACCTTCTTTGTTGAATTGTGGTTGATAGGAAATTAAAGAGTAACGAATACTTTTGGTCGCTTTAATCATGCGAGCAGTACCGGCGATAAAGGGATTCTCTCCATTTTCATAAGTGCCAGAATGGTATGAGAATCCTTTCTGAGGTGCTGTTTCCCAATTGCCTTTTACATTTACTTCAAGATATGAAGGTTGTTTAGATACATCATTATCTATAATTAGCTCTTCGGTTTGCCAGTCTCTTTCACGTGGTGTAAACACTACCGCTCCCGCATTTTGAAGCATGGGAATAAGGTAGGGGACTACTATAGTTTGAGTAAACAAGTCTTCTGTTGTTCCGAAAAGATTTGGCCGTTGCCATTTCCATACCCCTTTTTCAGAATCATAATAGCTGCCATGACTAGCCCAAATAGTTACATGTTTGTTATATAGTCCATGCGAAATATTAAATGGACGCGATACATTGCTTGTCCAAGGTAGGCCATTGTATTCTATATCTCCCCAAAAACGATTCCCTTCATCATCAGGAATTTTGCTGTCATCAGGAAGATATTGCAATGGAATACCACACGTTTGAACAACTAACTGATAATCTTTATACCATGAAGGAAGTTTTTTCTTTATCCCTTTGAATATCTTTTTAACCTCTTTGGACGTAAATTCTATATTAGCAAAGCTATTACTTATAGAGATGTTGATTGTTTTTTTAGAGTTATCTATCTGAAGTTTATTAATGTGTATTGACTCATAAGAATGTTTCTTTTCTATACAATAATTAGACAGAAAACTTTCAATCGCATTTGTGATAGATGTATTCTCCTTTGTTGTTTGAGCCAAAGATGGCATCGAAAAAGTTAAAAAGAAACCAATTGCAACTAATATTCTTCTCATAAAAGTGATTATTTAGTATGCAAAATTCTCAGGCTTTTTCCCCTTAAAATCCTTGAAATAGCTTTTGATTTTAGGCATATCTTTATCAATATTGCCTGAAGGTGTGAAACTATCTGTACAAACAATCTTCTTTTTCTCATAGTCAACACCATATAAGAGGATTGGAATCTCCGCCTTTAGTGCAATAAAATAGAACCCTTTTTTCCATTCAGTATTTGGTGAACGCGTACCTTCTGGAGTAATACATAGTTTGAAAGAGTCCTTTGTTTTAGCTGTCTCTGCCAAGTTATCTGTCATGCTTGTGTGCTTCGATCTCCATACAGGAATGCCTCCTAAGCTTTTGAAAATGACACCCAACGGCCAGAAAAACCATTCTCTTTTCATTAGGAAGTTTATCTTAAAACCCTCAGCTTGAGCATAGAGTTGTCCGATAATAAAGTCCCAATTGCTTGTATGTGGCGCTAAACAGATGATAAACTTGTCAGGATGAGCCACAGTTACACACTTGGTCCATCCCAATTTCTTATATAAAAGCCATCTACAGAATCCCTGAATCATTCTTTTTCTATAAATTCTGAATGTGGTCTACAATCTCAATGGCTTGTTTATTGAAATCTTCAATAATTGCTTTATAATAAGCTTTTGGTGCTAATCCTGGCTCAGGATGAGATACACGGCGTATAAAGTCATTATGAACTCTGAGGATAGATGTTAGTAATGCATCAACATTTTCTTGTTTTACATCTTTATTATACAAAGATGTTGCTGCTACTTCTGCAAACAAGTCTCCACAAATATAATTGATAGACCTTTTCAATGTACGTTTATTTGCCATATTAATCTTATTTGTTATTTCTACATGCCAAAGATAATTAAAAATAAGATAAGTAGTGCATATAATGCAGAAAAAGTTTTGTCCCATTCTCGTTTTATGCTTTTTTATTTCCATAATTCATGGAAAAGCCGTATTTTTGCAGCTGTTCAAATGGAGAAAATTAGTTATTCAAAAAATAAAAAACTAACAAATTATGGAAATTAGTGCATTGCAAAAGGAAAGAGCTGCGTATCAACCAAAGCTACCTAAAGCTCTTCAAGGTGCAGTAAAGATTGTTGAGGGTGCTCCAACAAAGAGTGTTGACAATCAAGAAGAAATTAAAAAGTTATTCCCAAACACTTATGGTATGCCTTTGATTGAGTTCGTACCAGGTGAAAAAGCCAACAACAAGAAACTTAATCTGGGTGTTATTCTCTCAGGAGGTCAAGCTCCTGGTGGACACAATGTAATTAGTGGTCTCTTTGATACACTGAAAAAGTTGAATCCAGAGAATCGTCTTTATGGCTTTTTGATGGGTCCTGGTGGTCTTGTTGACCATGAATATATTGAAATAACATCAGATTTTATTGATCAATATCGCAATACTGGTGGCTTTGATATGATTGGTTCTGGTCGTACAAAGTTAGAAAAGGAAGACCAATTTGAAAAGGGTCTTGAGATCATTCGCAAGTTGGATATCTCGGCAATTGTTATTATTGGTGGTGACGATTCTAACACAAATGCTTGTGTTTTGGCAGAATATTATGCTGCAAAGAAATATGGTGTACAGGTTATTGGTTGCCCAAAGACTATTGATGGTGACTTGAAGAATGACCAAATCGAGACTTCTTTTGGTTTCGATACCGCAACAAAGACTTATTCAGAGCTTATCGGTAACATTGAGCGCGATTGCAATTCTGCTCGCAAATATTGGCATTTTATTAAGTTAATGGGACGTTCTGCATCTCATATTGCTCTTGAATGTGCACTCCAAACCCAACCAAATATTTGTCTTATTTCTGAGGAAATAGAAGCTAAAGACTTGACATTAAACGATGTTGTTGAAAACATTGCTAAGGCTGTTGCACATCGTGCAGAGCAAGGAAATAACTTTGGTGTAGTCCTCATTCCAGAGGGATTGATAGAGTTTATCCCTGCTATTGGCCGCTTGATTCAAGAGTTAAATGACCTTCTTGCTGCTCATGGTTCTGATTATAAGGACCTTGATAAAGACGCACAGCGGGCATATATCCTTGAACATCTTTCAAAAGAGAATGCAGCTACATTTGAAACCCTTCCTGAAGGAGTTGCTCGTCAGTTGAGTCTTGACCGTGATCCTCATGGGAATGTACAGGTTTCATTGATAGAAACAGAGAAGTTACTCTCTGAAATGGTAGGGGCTAAGCTTGAAAAGTGGGCTAAAGAAGGTAAGTATAAAGGCTCTTTTGCACCTCAACATCACTTCTTTGGTTATGAAGGTAGATGTGCTGCGCCTTCTAATTTTGATGCAGATTACTGCTATGCTTTGGGAACAAGTGCAGCTCAACTTGTTGCAAATGGTAAAACTGGTTATATGGCAATCATCAAGAATACCACAGCAAAGACTGACGAATGGAGAGCTGGTGGTGTGCCAATCACTATGATGATGAACATGGAAAGACGCAATGGTGAGATGAAACCAGTTATTCGTAAGGCGTTGGTTGAACTTGATGGTAAGCCATTCAAGGCTTTTGCTGCAAACCGTGACCAATGGGCTATGAATACAGAATATGTTTATCCTGGTCCAATTCAATATTGGGGACCAGCTGAAGTGTGTGATCAGCCAACCAAAACATTGAAACTTGAGCAGGAATAATCAATCCTGATTGATAATAAAAATAATCATATAGGGTGATAAAATCTTTGAAAGATAGATTTTATCCCCTATATGTTTCTTAATAAACATGGGTACGAGGCGAACCTCCAATAAGAAAACTACTCAAACCTTGCATACGAAGAGTAAGCGGAGGTATAGGCGTTCGCGTCGTTCTTTCTTTCGACGTTATCCCAAATGGGCTGTTATATTGGGGGCAGTGGGTATGGTTGCACTCTATGTTTGGTGTTTCTATTATTTCTTTGTAAGCCCAACTGGTTTCCGATGGAGAGCTCTTTATGGTGATGCTAAATATCCGGATGGCTATGAAAATCATGGTATCGATATCTCTCATTACCAAGCTGATATTGATTGGGAACGTCTATCTAATGCAATGATAGAGGGATGTCCCGTCAGGTTTATTATTATAAAAAGTACTGAAGGGACTGGAAAGCTTGATAAAAACTTTTATAAAAACTACCAAAGTGCAGGCGATTATGGGTTTATTCGAGGTGCATATCACTTCTGGAGTAATAAGTCTTCTGCGCGCGATCAAGCTCATTTCTTTTTAAATAAGGTACATCTCAATGATGGAGATCTACCACCTGTGCTTGATATTGAGCATAAACCAAAAGATAAAAGCGTTGAAGAGTTTCAGCGTGATGTACTCACTTGGCTTCACATTGTAGAGGATAAATATCATGTAAAACCTATTATCTATACATACTATAAGTTCAAACAGAATTATCTTTCAGCGCCAGTGTTCAATGATTATCCTTATTGGATAGCACATTATTATGTAGATAAGGTGGAGTATAAGGGCCCTTGGAAGTTTTGGCAGCATACAGATGCTGGACGACTTCCTGGAATAAAAGGATATGTTGACTTCAATATATATAACGGAAGCTATTACGATCTTAAACAAATGACTATTGGTCGTAACAAGTGGTAAGCCTTTTGAAAATATCATCTCCAGCGTGTTTGAGGCGAAGATAAGGTGTTCCTCATTAGAATTAAATGTGAGTTCTAAGTAATCTCCAATAATTTTCTTTTTGTATTTCTGTCAAAGGTGATAACGTTCACTTATAAAAAGATGTTGGATTGTATTTTTCTATAGAGTAGAATAATTTTGTATTATTGCTGATTCTTGTAAGAAAATCTCTTAAAAAAACACTCCTTATAATATCTAAAATAGGAGAATATAAGCCGAGAGAAATGTAGTTTAGATTCTTATTTTGGGCTTTTATCTATTTTGTTCATAAGCTTTTTGAGTTAATTACAGCCTAATCGTGCTTGTATTTGATGTAAAAGAAGTAATGATAGCATTGCTTTTAGAAGGTAATCTGATAGGTTTTATGCAGCAAAATGGGGCGTTTCATTTTCTATTCGGTGCAATATTATTTGATAAAACATATAAACTCCTGATATATAGGTAGTTACTATGTTTTGTCTTTTATGGCATATTCTGAACAGAATAGAATTTAGTCGTAAACACAAAGGCATTTTGTTGATTTATTTCATCATTCTTTTCAAGTTGTTATTGATTAGATTTTGCACCACAAATAAAATTTCGTTTTCCATGAGTTACTCTATCTTTTCCAAGACTATCAAAAGTCTTGTTGAGCCAAGAGTATTTTTTTATCATGATATTTTTATAGAGTTATATAGTCGATAACCTTATAGTTAGGGTTGTTTATGATTATTTGTTTCATTAATGATAATCTTATTTCGTCCTCTTCTAAACAGGTCTTTCAAGTTATTAAAGTCCTTTTTAAGAATCAGCCCGATTCCTTGAGTATTCAAACTATTGTGAGTGAAGTAGCGATCATTGGTTTGATTATACATGCGTATAGCGAAGTTACCATTAGGGAAGAGTAGATAACGGAGGTCAAAGTCACCAATAAAGCTTGTTGTTGCATTTGCATTGTCCCGATAACCAAACTGACCATTGAACAAAAGGCGGTTGTTTAGCAGACGACCACTAAGTATTCCTTCATATTCTGCATTGTTCCAACCTTCATCTCCCGTAGAAATATTGGCACCAAAATTCCAGTTTGAGTTGTTAACAACATTGCTGAGAACATTGTTTATCTGTTGACTTACCGTACCACTAAGCAAACTTTGCATTGCTAAACTTGTTTGGCTTTGACCTGTTTCGGCTGCAGCGTTGTTATTACCTTGCATATAGAATCGCCCAATAGCCAAGAGATAAATCACTTGTTGGTTCATCTCTTCTTCGCTGTTGATGAGACTTAATATCATCTGTTTAGCGTCGTTGTTTACTGTTGGCAGGTCTAATCCAAAGTCAATTTTAGGCGAAGCAGGAGTTCCTGTAATATCCATTAGGCAATTCACTCGAATGTTATTGTTCGAGAAACTGCGTCCAAGATTAAGATCACTCAAACTTACTCCTTGTACAGTATATTGTGCTTTGAGTTTCAAAGTAGCTGCATAGGGATCACCACCAAAGCTAATTGTCCCTCCAGGAATAAACTGGAAGTCTTTCTTTATGGCATTTTGTATTGTTAGTTTATATATGCCATGATCGATGAGATAATTGCCATAGAGATCAAAGTTGCCTTTATTATAGTAGGTAGCTCGTAGACCTCCACTGCCATTTAGGGCTATATAATCGCCACTTGAGGGATCCATAATCAGCTTCAGTGTGGCATCAGGGGTGACATTGACCAAGAAATTAATGTGCATGTCGGAGGGAATATCTGCTTCGGGTGCTTCTTGTCGTTGTTCTTTTGGATGAAGAGCACGCATAATTAAGCTATCGCGATCATTCCAATGGATAAATTCTTGTTTAGTGATAGCAGTCGGACTGGCTGCATTATAGACAATCTGACTACCTTCGTTTGCTGTTGCATTGACGTCTATTGTGACTTCACCACTTTTGCCACGGATGTCACATTTTCCTGTAGCATAAGCGGTTCCATAAAACGTATTGTCGCCGAATGAATGCGTATCATAGGCTAATAAGTTATTTGCTGCTATGTGAATATCATAACTCATCTTTGTAAGATGCTGATGATATAATACTCCATTTACAATTCCTAAATGGCCATCTCGATCATTTACTGTGTCATTGACAAGGTGAATCTCATTGGGAATGGCATGAATATGTACATCTTTAAGTGTGTATGTGGTATTTAATGCACTGAGATGTAGGCTTCCATTTGCCGTAACATCACCCGTGAGATTGATATTACTGAGTGGACCTGCTACTTGAATATTGCCATTTGCAAACACGTCGGCACGATCAATAAAGCTGCTACAGAATGTTTTTAAGAATTCAACGCGTGTGCCATTAGCTCCTATATTCAGTTCAATATAATCTTTCTTTGGGGATATATAGCCTGTAATCTTTGTTTCTATGGGCGTCAATATGTTTGTAAGAAGGTTTGAAGTTGTATCTTTTGCCAGCGCATCAATATCGATTTGACCTTCCTTTTCATTCCATTTAGCATCAGCGAATAGTGTGCCCATTCGACCTTCTTCGAATCGAAAATCATTGACTTCAAGCTTTGCTGAGGCCGAGAGTTTACCGAAAGCAGCTGCTATATTGGCTTTTCCTGTTGCCTTCCCACTAAATTCAACTGAGTGGAAATTGACGAGATTAAGAATATATGCGATATCAACATTCTTGAGTTCTGTAGTAACAGAGTCTTTCAAATATGGTGTTGCACGTCCTCCAATGATAATATGTTCATCACCATGAGTAATAGCAAAATGGTCGATAGTAAGGTCTTTCGCTTGATATATGATATCTGAAGGTTGGACAGTCCATGTCGTACCATCAATAAAAATCTTAGAAGAGTGTACGTTGATATGTGCTGCATCATGACCTTCTTTCTTAAAGAAGTTGGTCTCAGTATCTAAGGAACCATAAATCTTTTTGCCGTTAAGATTATTCCAAGTAAGCACAGAATTCAGCTTGTTGTCAGCTGCTTTAGCCTGTATATCCCAATAGATTCCTTTCCCATTTTCAGAGATTTTATGTGCCCGAATGTTTGCTTTTAGTGTATCAGAAGGTGAAGAAAGGCTGATAAAGCCTTGTTCAAAATGATTGCCATCATACGTAAATGATGGTAGAATCGCTTTGAGATTCATCTGTCGTTGGTGGTCATTAACGGATACAAACAGCTTTGCTGGTTGCTCTAAATCTAATGATACACCAAATAATTTCTGTAACCAATCGCTTTTGTTGATTTCTCCTTGCAAAACAAACTCATTATCTTTTGTAGGTTTCATGTGTGGAAGTCCAGGAAGAGTAGGGAGTTTGCTGGCTATAATATTTGCGATACTATTGGGCAAAGTAGCATAACTATAGTGCCCAACGAGTTGCATTTGTGCGAAATCGCTTTGCATAGTAACAACATGTTTATGGTCTTCCTGACCAGCTTCAAGCTTTAATTCTTTGAGCTCATAATTGTTGTTAGGAGATAACATCTTAAAGTTGTTCAGCACAATAATTCCATTTGCTGTGTTAAGGTTTCGTCCACTGATGTTTGCTTTGACATCCAATGAAAACGTAGTCGATGGATATTTACTGGTCAGTTTTAAAGCATGAGGATTAAATTTAACTATACTTGCAGTGAGATTCATTTTGGGATAGCGTCCAATATTACTGAAATCACCATTAAGTTGTAGTTTGCCATTAGGATCATTGATATTGAGTTTACCATTGAAACTCATTTGGTTGTTTTGTTTTTGAATAATCCCATTGATGTTGATATTGTGATAACTATATTGGTTATAATCTAATCTATCAATCTTTCCGTTTGCCTTTATCTTAAGATTTCCTGTTTCGGCTTTACCACTTGCATCGAGTTTCGCAGCAATTATGCCTAATTGGGCGTTATCTATAATCTTACCTAAGTTTATTCCTGAGGTCTCAATACGTCCATTAAAGCTATTCTTATGTAGACCAACTGTTAGTTTTGCAGCTCCATTATCAGTATAGAGCGCACCTTTCAAGGCTATATCTTTGCCGTAACCTCCAATACTTCCCTTAAACTTTATGTTTCCTAAACGTGTAATTTCAATAGGGATGTTCATTCTATGCCCTAAGTTCTCACTGATAAATTTGATGCCATCCGCCTGCATAGTAAGGCTGTTAATATCAGCAATCCAACGTGCTTTTGACTGCCAATTACTAATAGAACCATTTGCTGAAAGATAAATACTGCGTCCACTAACTTGTAGATTGGTGATGCGAGTAGAAGTACTTGTTCCACTAACAGCTAACGAAAGATCAATCTTGTTCTTAAAATTGCGTAGTTCAGGAATTATAAAAGACAAATCCGCGGGGCGTATAACGGAGGGTTCAAGGGCTAAGGAATATTGTAAAGAAGGTAGTTGGAGTTTATCTGATTCAAATGAATAACTCGCTATTCCATCTTTAATATAGAGCTTGGTCTCTGGTAATTGTAAGTTAAAGTTTCGCAAATGTGCCTGTTGTCTGTTTGCTTCAAGCTTCAAAGAGAGTGAAACAAGATTCAAACCACAAGCATCTTTAAAGGAGAGTTTCTTGATTGCGAGATTAAGACTGTCGTTTGTTAGTTCGTTAAGAATAATGTGCGCACTGATATCTGATACGTTAAGATGCTTCAAGTCCAATTTGTTCGGAGTAGCTTTTATATCTTTTTGGTCGTATTTTAGTTGTCCGTTCCTAATAATAAGTGAACCAATTCGGAAGTTAAGTTCACTTTTTTGAGTAGATTCTTTTGATGCTAACGAGTCAAGGATAAATTGGTAGTTGGGTTTTGATTTAGCTGTAAGCTTGTAGGCTTTTATTGTGGCACCAAACAATTGTGCGGATGAAATTGAGATGCGACCTTCAAGTAGTGGTATCAAATCAATCTTGACTGATGCACGTGAAGAGGTTAGAAGTTTTTGACCATTTTGGTCATAGATGAGGATGTCATCAATGATAACACGATTCAAAAAACCTAAATTTATAGAGCCAATATTAACTTTTGTGCCAATCTTCTCTACCAGAACATGGCTCACTTCAGTGCCAATACAACTCTTTATTGCTGGTATATGTAGCAATATTATAAGCGCAAAATATAGTCCTGTCAAGGTCCATATTAAGGCATTGACAATATGTTTGAGTTTCTTCAGTTTGTGTCTGTGATATAATTGTATTGCAAAAATACAGTAATTTTAATTGATAGGAGAATTATTTGAACTTTTTTCTTTCTTTTATGCTTATTTTTCCTTAAATTTGCATCGGTTATTTTACTCTGTTATATTAAGGTAAAAGGAATATTCATATATAAATATAATTATGGCAAATGTAATTAAGTTGCGTAAGGGCTTAGACATTAACCTAAAAGGTAAGGCCAATTTTGAAACAATTAGAAGGATAGATAGTTCTGAGATAGCACTTGTTCCTGATAGTTTCGGAGGTGTTATGCCAAAGGTTATTGTGCGTGAAGGCGACTGTGTTAAGGCTGGAGATGCCTTGTTTGTGGATAAGAAATATCCAGAGATGAAGTTTGCTTCACCAATCAGTGGAATTGTAAAAGCGGTGGTGAGAGGTGATCGTCGAAAGGTTCTTTACGTTAAGGTAAAGGCTGATGAGACGCAGCAATTCGTTGATTTTGGTATAAAAGATATTGAGAAGTTGGATGGTAAGGCAATCAAAGAAGCTTTACTCGCGAGTGGATTGTTTAGTTTTATTCAACAGTTACCTTATGCTGTGACAACGACTCCTGATACAATGCCGAAAGCAATCTTTGTTTCTGCTTTTCGAGATATGCCTTTAGCTTCAGACTTTGAAGTGGAATTAAAGGGTAATGAAAAGGATTTTCAAACAGGATTAACGGCATTATCTAAAATACAAAAGACTTATTTAGGACTTTCTGTGCACCAGACTGCATCGGCACTTGTAAATGCAAAAGATGTTGAAATCAATGTTTTTGATGGCAAATGTCCTGCAGGTAATGTGGGTGTTCAAATCAATCATATAGATCCAATCAATAAAGGTGAGGTGGTTTGGACTATAGATCCTGCTGCAGTTATATTCTTTGGACGATTATTTAATACAGGAAAAGTTGATTTAAGAAGGGTGATTGCTGTTGCTGGTAGTGAGGTAAAGAATCCTTCTTACGCTGAAATACTTATTGGAACCCCTTTATCTAAGGTTCTCGATGGGCAGTTGAAGTCTACTGAGCACGTTCGAATTATTAATGGAAATCCTCTTACTGGGCGCAAAACAACACTTGAAGATTTTGTCGGAGCGCATACATCTGAGGTAACAGTAATTCCTGAAGGTGATGATGTTAATGAGTTCTTAGGATGGATTCTTCCCAGAACGAATTTATTCTCTGTTTCAAAAAGCTATTTCTCATGGCTCATGGGAAAGAAGACTTATAACCTCGATGCACGAATAAAAGGGGGAGAGCGTCATATGATTATGAGTGGAGAATATGATAAAGTGCTACCAATGGATATCTATGGTGAATATCTTATAAAAGCTATTATAGCTGAAGATATTGATAAAATGGAACAATTGGGAATCTATGAAGTAAGTCCTGAAGACTTTGCTGTAGCCGAGTTTGTTGATTCTTCCAAATTAGAATTACAAAAGATTGTACGCAATGGTCTTGACATGCTCCGCAAAGAGAATGCTTAATTATTAAGGATAAAAGAATTATGAGTTTAAGAAGATATCTTGATACAATCAAACCTAACTTTGAAAAGGGAGGTAAACTCCATGCGTTTCAAAGTGTGTTTGAAGGCTTGGAAACGTTCTTATATGTTCCAAATGTAACATCTCAGAGTGGAACTAATATTCATGATGCAATAGATTCAAAGCGAATCATGAGTTTTGTAGTTATAGCTTTGCTCCCAGCTTTACTTTTTGGGATGTATAATATAGGCTATCAAAATTATGAGGCGGCTGGAAAGTTGGCGGAAGCATCATTCTGTGACATGTTTCTTTTTGGCTTTTTAGCTGTTCTTCCCAAAATAGTTGTCAGCTATGTAGTTGGTTTGGGGATTGAATTTGCTTGGGCTCAATGGAAGGGTGAAGAGATTCAAGAAGGCTATTTGGTTTCAGGCATCATTATTCCAATGATAGTTCCTGTTGGTTGTCCTTTGTGGATGTTGGCTTTAGCGTGTGCTTTCTCAGTTATTTTCGTTAAGGAAATTTTTGGTGGAACAGGCATGAATGTTTTTAATGTGGCTATAGCTGCACGCATGTTCTTGTTCTTTTCTTATTCAAGTGCAATGACTGGAGACCGCGTGTGGGTAGCAACTAGTTCTATATGTGGCTTGGGCAACACGCTGCCTGATGCTTTTACGGCCGCTACTCCTCTTGGGCAATTGGCATCAGGAACTATTCCTAATGCTTCAATGGCAGATATTATAATAGGTCTTATACCTGGATCTATTGGGGAAACAAGTGTTATAGCAATAGCTATAGGGGCTGTAATCCTATTGTGGACTGGTATTGCAAGTTGGAGAACTATGGGTTCTGTATTTGTAGGAGGAATAGTAATGGCTGTATTGTTTCATGCATTAGGGATGACACCTATACAATGGTATGAACATATTGTCTTAGGAGGTTTCTGCTTTGGTGCTGTATTTATGGCTACCGATCCAGTTACATCAGCACGCACAGAGACTGGAAAATACTACTATGGATTCTTCATTGGAGCGCTTGCGGTGATTGTTCGTGTGATGAATCCTGGCTTCCCTGAGGGTATGATGTTGGCTATATTCTTCGGAAATATGATAGCTCCATTGATTGATTATTGCGTGGTTCAACGCAACATTTCACGCAGAGCAAAACGTATTTCAAAAGTACAATAATAAAGAAGTAGATTATGAAGACAAATTCAAATTCATATACCATCATATATTCTGTTATCATTGTTGTTATTGTTGCATTCCTTTTAGCTTTTGTATTCCAGGCTTTGAAGCCAATGCAAGATGCTAATGTTGCACTCGATAAGAAGAAACAGATTCTTAATTCGTTAAATATTCGTGATTTAAATGATGCTCAAGCCGATGCTAAATATAAGGAAGTTGTTGTTGCTGATAGGGTAATAGACGAAAAAGGAAAGGTACTTCTGCCTGGAACTACTGGTGGAGAGAATGCTGGTTTCAAGCTTGAAAGTAAGGATTATAAGGATGGTAAGTTGGCCTTATATATATGTAGAGTTAATGGAGAAACTAAGTATGTGATTCCTGTATATGGCATGGGGCTTTGGGGACCAATTAGTGGATACATTGCTTTGAATGCAGATAAGTCGACTGTATATGGAGTTTATTTCAATCATGAAAGCGAAACAGCAGGCCTTGGAGCAGAAATCAAAGACAATAAAGCTTGGCAAGAGAAGTTCCAAGGCAAGAAATTGTTTAAGAACGGAGATGATAAGGCAATAGCTTTGAGTGTTGAAAAGAAGGTTGAAGACCCAACTACGCAGGTTGATGCCGTTACAGGTGCAACGTTAACCAGTAATGGTGTGCGCGATATGTTGCATGAAGCATTGGGTAAGTATCTTGTTTTTATAAATCAAAAATAATTCATTAATAAAGATAAAAGATGAGTTTGTTTAGTAAACAAAATAAAGAAGCTTTTATCAATCCATTGAATCTTGATAATCCTATCATGGTTCAAGTGCTTGGTATATGTAGTGCTTTAGCTGTAACTTCACAACTAAAACCGGCGATTGTCATGGGACTTGCTGTAACCATCATTACTGCTTTCTCTAATGTTATTATCGCTCTAATTCGTAAAACAATTCCAATACGAATCCGAATCATTGTTCAATTGGTGGTTGTTGCAGCCTTAGTGACTATCGTTAGTCAGATTTTAAAAGCGGTTGACTATGATGTCAGTGCTCAATTATCAGTCTATGTTGGTCTGATTATTACCAATTGTATTCTCATGGGACGTCTCGAAGCCTTTGCAATGATGAATAAACCATGGCCAAGTTTCCTTGATGGATTGGGTAACGGACTTGGATATGCTATGATACTGGTTATTGTCGGTGCTGTTCGTGAACTCTTAGGACGTGGTAGTCTGCTTGGATTTCAGTTGATACCTCAGTCTGTTTATGACGCAGGATATGTGAATAATGGCATGATGACAATGCCTGCTATGGCTCTGATTCTATTGGGTTGTGTCATTTGGATACATCGTTCTTACTTTTATAAAGAGAAATAATAAATTGAAATAAGATGGAACATATCATATCATTGTTTTTCCGTTCGATATTCGTTGATAACATGATCTTTGCTTTCTTCTTAGGCATGTGCTCATTCCTTGCCGTAAGTAAGAATGTAAAAACATCCTTTGGACTTGGCATCGCGGTTACTTTCGTGTTGCTTGTAACGGTTCCTATTGACTACTTATTACAGACAAAGGTCCTTGGTCCCAATTGTTTGATAGATGGAGTAGACCTTTCCTATTTAAGTTTTATTCTGTTTATTGCAGTTATTGCTGGTATTACACAACTTGTTGAGATGACAGTTGAGAAGTATTCTCCTTCGCTCTATTCTGCCTTGGGTATTTTCTTGCCTTTGATTGCCGTTAACTGTGCTATCATGGGAGCGTCACTTTTCATGCAGCAACGTATTAATTTGGACCCTACTAACACACAATATATAGGCAATGTTGTAGACGCAATAGTCTATGCTGTGGGTTCAGGACTTGGCTGGACCTTAGCGATTGTGCTCATGGGTGCTATTAGAGAGAAGCTTCAGTACAGTGATGTTCCAAAACCACTTCAAGGTTTAGGTATCACGTTTATCACTGTTGGACTTATGGCTATGGCTATGATGGTCTTCAGTGGACTTAAAATATAATAAGGTATATGGAACAATTCATTATATTAAGTATTGGAGTATTCCTCATCATTATACTCCTTCTTGTCGTTATGTTGCTTGTTGCTAAGAAATATCTTAGTCCAAGTGGTAACGTGAAAATAGAGATAAATGGAGATGAAACCCTTGAAGTACCACAGGGAAGTAGTGTGATGACAACGCTCAATGAGAATGGAATCTTCTTACCTTCTGCTTGTGGTGGTAAGGCCAGTTGTGGTCAATGTAAACTACAAGTACTTGAGGGTGGTGGTGAGATTCTTGACTCAGAGAAACCTCATTTCACACGAAAACAGATAAAGGATCATTGGCGTTTAGGATGCCAGTGCAAGGTAAAGGGAGACTTAAAGATAAAGGTTCCCGAGAGTGTTATGGGTGTTAAAGAATGGGAGTGCACTGTTATTTCCAATCAAAATGTTAGTTCTTTTATCAAGGAATTTAAGGTAGCATTGCCCCCAGGAGAGCACATGGACTTCATTCCTGGTTCATATGCGCAGATCAAAATCCCCGCTTATGATTGTATCGACTATGATAAAGACTTTGATAAGGCACTTATTGGTGATGAGTATCTTGGTGGATGGGAGAAGTTTAACCTATTCTCTTTGAAGGCTCATAACCCAGAACCAACCATTCGTGCATATTCAATGGCTAATTATCCGGCTGAAGGCGATATCATTATGCTTACAGTTCGTATCGCAACAACGCCTTTCTTGCCACGTCCTCAAGTAGGTTTCCAAGATGTTCCTACAGGTATAGGATCTTCTTATATCTTCTCTCTTAAACCAGGAGATAAGGTGATGATGAGTGGTCCTTATGGCGATTTCCACCCTAATTTCACTTCGGGTAAGGAGATGATATGGATTGGTGGTGGAGCAGGTATGGCTCCTTTACGTTCGCAAATCATGCACATGACAAAGACTTTGCATACCACTGATCGTGAAATGCATTTCTTCTATGGTGCACGTGCTTTGTCTGAAGCTTTCTTCCTCGAGGACTTCTGGGAGTTAGAAAAGGAGTTTCCTAACTTCCATTTCCATCTTTCACTTGATCAACCGGACCCAAAGGCTGATGCAGCTGGCGTGAAATATTATGCAGGTTTTGCTGTTAATTGCATCCGTGACACTTACCTTAAAGATCATGATGCACCAGAAGACTGCGAATATTACCTCTGTGGTCCTCCTATGCTCATTAAGACTGTTACGGATTATCTTGATAGTCTTGGTGTAGATCAAGATGCAATCATGTATGATAACTTTGGATAAGTTTTAAGATATCTGTTAAGAAAGGACATGCTAATAATGATTTGGCATGTCCTTTTTTATGATTAAACCTTTTGATTTCTTTTGATTGTTATTTCAATTTCAATATTTTAATTGTCTAATTTGAAGCTGATAACGCTTTTGATTAATATCAATATGATTCAGCTTATTCATGCTTTGTAATGTTTTGATATTCAAATTGGTAAAAGGTTTGATTTATATTATCACTTAAGATAACGTGGATTCGTATTGTTATTTGTGTCATTTTATCTCTTAATGAGCGTCATTTTATGCGCTCATTTGTACCATTTTATTGAGTAATCCGCATCAAATCATAACTTAAGTAGCCTATACTTCTTTTTTGAATTATTAATTGTAGTCATGTTTTTAAGCTAAAAAAACAGATTATTTCCGTATAGCTGATAAAAAAATTACTATCTTTGCAGTAAATGAAAGGTGGTGTTTATAACTATCGTTTTACACTCGCCATAATCATATAGACTATGAAGAAGGTAATATTTGTACTGGTATTGTTTTTCACTTTACCTATAGTTACGTTGGCAGATAGCTATAGTTCTTTGTGGAAGCGTTATGAACAATTACAGAAAAAGAATCAGCCGCGTTCTGCATTAAACGTACTTAAAGAGATTATAACAAAGGCACGTGAAGGAAAATCCTATGGCAATCTCATTAAGTCTGAACTTGAACAGCTTGCAACCTTACAGGATTTATCAGGTGATTCATTGCAGCCTCAGTTAGAACGACTACGTGGTGTTGCTGAAAAAACAAAGAAAAGTGAACCTGTTGTATATGCAATTTATAACAATGTGCTTGGTCGTCTCTATCAATCACATTTCATTTATAATACTGATTCAATGGTTGTTTGCAAACGTTTCTTTGAGCGTTCGATGCAAGATCCAGCCTTATTAGCAGCTGTAAAAGCTGATAAATATACGTCGTTGATGGTTACTGGTATTGATAGCCGTATCTTTAATGATGATCTTTTGCATGTTTTGGGTATCGTAGCAGGGGATTATCACACGCTTTATCAATGGTATTCTTCACATAATAATCGTAGTGCTGCCTGCTATTGTGCCTTCAAACTACTTGAAGAACAACACAAGTCATCTCGTAATGAGATGAAACATTCGAAATATCTGCAGCGTCTTGACTCCCTTATTTCATGTTATCAGGACTTGCCGATTGCAGGAGAATTGGCCATTGCTCGTTATGAATTTATGGATCAGGCAAACGATGTTACGGCTGTAGAGAAAATGAATTACCTTAACTATGCACTCTCAAAGTGGGGGAATTGGCCTCGTATGAACATTCTTCGTAATGCGCAAAGCCGACTTACACTACCGAGTTTTATGGCTGATTTTGGCCCTTCTGTGCAGTTGCCAAACAAAGAAATCATGGTAAGAATTCGTCAACTGACAAATATTCAAAGCCTAACGATGACCGTAACACGCTTGAATGTACGCGAATGTGTATTGCCTAATCAGAATGGAACATATGATTTTGATAAATTAGGAAAGTTGTTATTGGATTCTACTGCTGTATCGTTGACACATCGTTATGTAGGACTTCCTGCATATCAAGTGAGTAGTGATTCGATGAGAATAGCTCCTTTACAAAAGGGAGTATATCTCATTGAGTTCTCAACTGACAATAAAGAAATCACGCCAAAACGTGCTTTGCTGCATATTTCAGATATATATTTGTTGCAAGAGCAACTTCCTGAAGAAAAAAGTAAACTTATAGTGCTGAGTGCTACAACAGGAAAGCCCATTCCGAATGCAAAGATTAATGTGCAGTATCGTGTTCAAAAGTCTAAGGAACCTAAATACACTACTACACTTCTTACTGATAAGCAGGGTGAGGTTACTTTCAAACAGGTGAAAGATGCTTATAGTATTTATTATCAAGCTTACACACCTGATGATAAGTTTTGTTTGAGTACAAGTCCTGGTTCTTACTATTCTGCGGGAGACGAATATGCAAAAGAAGATGAAGATGATTTCATAGAGAATTATATTCAGCTTTATACTGATAGAAGTCTTTACCGACCTGGTCAGCAAGTAAAAGTGAGTTTAATCAACTATAAGACCGATAGTCGTACGAAAAAAGCTACAGTCAATGTAGCGGATAGTGTTACTTTGGTTCTTAATGACGTTGATGATAATGAGATAGCAACGAAGAAAGTCGTCACCGATGAATTTGGAACGGCTTCTGCAACGTTTGATCTTCCTAAATCATGTAAGACTGGTGAATTTTCAATTGAAGCCAATGAGGATGATGAAATAGCGTTTCATGTAGAAGAATATAAGCGTCCTACATTCACGGTTGATTTCACTCCATACAAAAAAGCCTATCAGAATGGGGATACCATTCACGTAGAGGGAAAAGCCAAAAGCTATGTAGGCGCTCCTGTTCAGCATGCAAAAGTGGTGTATACGGTTACGCGTCGCCCACTTTGGACATGGTGGCGAGCTACTAATGAGTCGCAAATGACGCTTGGTAGTGATACAATTAAGACAGATGAATCGGGGCAATTCAGCGTGCCTGTAAAGCTTATTATGCCTGAAACAAATAATAATCTATCACGTTATTACTATGTAGAAGTGAACGCAACTGTAACAGATGGTGCGGGAGAAAGCCATGAAGGCATAACAACTTTATTACTAAGTAATCGCTCAAGTTATTTTAATTGTCAAATGCCAGAACGCATAGAGCGTGATAGTATGTTGCATTTTACCTTTGAATATAAGAATCTTCAAAGTGAAAATATTGCTGGAAAAGTACATTATAAGATAGATAATACAATCTATCAAGCCAATACAAATGAGCCAATTGCATTGAATCTTCAGAAGTTTAAGACGGGAGTTCATCTCTTGGAAGCCATTTGTAATGAAGATACTTTGCGTCGTTCATTCACAGTTTTCTCGTTGAAAGACAAGAAGCCTGCAGCTGAAATGAAAGATTGGTTCTACGTAAGCGGTAAATCTTTCAAGGAAGATGGAAAGCCTATTTATGTGCAGTTAGGTTCGTGTTTGAAAGATGTCAAGGTATATTATACTATTCTTTCAGGAAGCAAAATACTTGAGAATGGAAGCTTTGTCATTAATGATGAGTTGAGAACTCGTACTTTTAAATATAAAGAAGAGTATCATGATGGTATTAGATTAGCTTATGCTTGGGTGAAAGATGGTGAGCTCTTTGTACATAATGTCAATATAGCACGGCCGATTCCCGCGTTGAAACTAAATACCAAGTGGATTACTTTCCGTGATAAACTCACGCCGGGTCAGCAAGAAACTTGGACTCTTCAGATCACAGATAAAGATGGAAAACCAGCACGTTCGCAACTCATGGCAACAATGTATGACATGAGTCTTGATGACATTTATAGTCATCGGTGGAACTTATTTGTAGATTTTGACTGGTCACTTCCTTACTTTCAATGGTCTGGAAACAGATTTTCAACACAGAGTCTTTATGGAGAAATGCCACTGAAACAACTCTATGTGCGTCCCTTTGACTTTACACATTACGTGTTGAATGATGGTGTTCGACCTGCTGTTATGATACGAGGAGCAGTGTCAGGGGTGAAGAAGTGTTTGACAGCAAGCAGCAATGCGGTTTATGATTCAGCTGAAAGCTCTCTGTTTGGGTCAAGAGGTCCCGAACTCCAAGAGGTTGTTACATTAGCTTATTCAGCATCAAAGACTCGCACAGAAGCGCCAAAACCGAAGCAGGAACAAGTTCCATTACGTAAGAATTTCAATGAAACAGCGTTTTTCTTCCCTGCACTTCAGACAGACAATAAAGGCAATGTGAGTATAAAATTCACGTTACCGGAGAGTGTAACAACATGGCGTTTCATGGGACTTGCACATGATAAACACATGAATAATGCGCTGGTTGAAGCTATAACTGTAGCAAAGAAGAGCGTAATGATTATGCCGAATATGCCTCGTTTTATTCGAATGGGAGACGAATCTGTGTTATCCAATCGCATTGTTAATACTACAAATGTTGCTCAAACAGCACAAGTTGAAATGCAAATACTTGATCCTAAGACCGAGAAACAATTGTTATCTTCATCTAAAAAGATAACGCTTGCAGCTAATTCAACTTCAAATTGTGACTTCACTTTGGTTCCGTCACAACTTCGTTCGATGGGTTATGACCTTGATGCTGTAGTTTGTCGCATGAAAGTTAATGGAGAATCATTCAGTGATGGAGAACAACACTTGCTGCCAATTCTTTCAGATAAGGAACATATCGTAACGACTTTGGCGTTCAGTCAATATGAACCAGGAACTGAAACGATAGCTGTTGATAAGCTGTTCCCTGTTAAGAAGAATGACAATAAGCTAAAGGTTACCTATACAAATAACCCTGCTTGGATGATGGTTGAGGCTCTTCCAACAATTGCTCACGCTTCAACAAAGGATGCTATCGGCCTTGCTGCCAAATATTATGCAAACACTTTGTCGGCTCACTTGATGCAGATTGCAGGACAGAATGATTCTTTATCTGTGATGAATGCCTATAAAGAAGAATCTCTTTTCGCGCTTCGTCAATTACAACTTGCTGATGGTTCGTTTGCATGGTGGCCTGGAATGCGAGGTTCTTTCTATGTAACAGTGGCAGTAACAGAAATGCTTCAACGTCTAAATATGATGTTAGGTGAGCAGACTTCTACAAAGAAATTGTTGACCAACAGCATGAAGTTTATGGCAGGAGAGGTAAGTAAACATGTCGAAGTTCTTAAGCATTTAGAGGCTAAGAAATATGATAACTTATTACCTTCTGAAGCAGATATGCAGTATCTTTACATTTGTGCTATGCGCAAAGAAGGACTAAATCACCCTGATAATAAATATCTTTTAGGACTTGTAGAGAAACGTCCTGCCTTGTTTACTATATATGGTAAGGCAATGATGAGTGTTATTTTGGCGCGTAATGGTAATGTGAAGTTGGCGAAAGAACACCTTGAAAGTCTTAAGCAATATATGGTTTATACGGATGAAATGGGCCGTTATTTTGATACAAAACGTGCTTCTTATTCTTGGTTTGATTATCGAATACCAACTGAAGTAGCTGCAATAGAAGCTATAAAGATGGTAACTCCTGAAGATAAAAAGACAGTTAGTGAAATGCAACGATGGTTGTTGCAAAGTAAGCGCACTCAAAGTTGGGACACTCCGATTAACGCTGTCAACGCTATTTATGCCTTTATGCAAGGGCAAACAAAGGAAAGTCTTACGAACTATGGTGCTAATACGGTGTTGAAACTTAATGGTACAGAGCTTAAAACGAAAGAAACTTCTGTAGGACGTGCTATGGTTGAGGCTGAAAAGACAGGTAAAAGATTTGGTGTTTTAACAGCCGAAAAGACTTCAAACAATATTAGTTGGGGTGCTGTTTATGCTGAATATGATCAGGATATCAAAGATGTTAGTCAACAATCTACCCAACTTAGTGTGACTCGTCAGCTCATAGATGCCGATGGAAAGGTTGTTACAACAGACAAATTCAAAGTTGGTGACAAGCTAAGAGTGCGCATTACACTTAAAGCAGACCGTGATTATGACTTTGTAGAAGTAGTAGATAAGCGTCCGGCATGCCTTGAACCTGTTGATCAAATGAGTGGTTTCAACTGGCAATACTATTATGCTCCCGGAGATTACACTACAAATTACTACTTCGATTGTCTTTCAAAAGGAACTCATGTGATAGAAACAGAATACTATATTGACCGCGAAGGCGCTTATATGAGTGGCATTTGTACTGCACGATGCACATATAGTCCTGAGTTCAGTGGGCATGATAAAGCAATTAAATTGAATAATGAAAAGTAATATCTTGATAGGAAGCATGTTGCTATGTGCTACACTTTCTGCACAAGCACAACGCATTAATGCTGATCAACCGGTTGTAAATGTAGGGCAAGTGCTCTTCAAACAGCCTGTAAAAGCAGAGTTTATACTAAAGAATAAAGGCTTAAAAACCTTACGAATAAATGAGGTTAAGACCAGTTGCGGATGTACAACAGTGTCATTTCCAGAGGTTGTTAACGCTGGAAAGGAGTTTACTGTGAGTGCTATTTACAATGCACAAACACTCGGAAACTTCTATAAGCAGGTGGCTATTTATAGCAATGCAAGTAAAGAACCTGTTATGTTGACAATGAAAGGTGTGGTTGTCAATGAGATAAAAGATTTCATAGGAAACTATGCTTATAGTCTTGGTGATTTGAAGGTTGACGTGAATGAGGTTGAATTTGATGATGTTAATCGTGGTGATCAACCTTCGATGAAGATTCATATCTTTAATAATTCTAACGAGATTGCACAGCCTGTGTTCATGCATTTGCCTAATTATCTTACGGCAGAAGTGTCTCCTTCACGTATCGCTCCTCATCATTCGGGAACTGCAATGCTTGCTCTTGACTCTCGGAAGCTACGTGATTTTGGACTAACACAAACCAATGTGTATCTCGGTTTTGCTCCTGGTGATAAGGTTTCTGAGCAAAAGCAGATTCAGGTTTCAACTATTTTGCTGCCTGCTTTCCAACAAATGACAGCCCAACAAATAACAAATGCTCCTAAGTTAAAGCTGTCGACAGATAGTCTTAACCTTGGAAACTTCGATGGAAGAAAGCGAATTAAGGGAGAAATTGAACTTACAAATACTGGGCATTCAACGCTTGAAGTGCGCAACTTACAAATGTTTTCTAATGGTTTAGAGATAGCTTTGAATAAGACAAAGATTGCTCCTAATGGGCAAGCGAAGCTTAAAATAACGGCTGTTTGCGATCAAATCAAAGAGCCAAACCGGGCATTGAGAATCCTAATGATAACCAATGATCCTGACAAAGGAAAGGTGGTTATCAAAATACATGTTAAGTAAATGCTACAGATTGAAATCGATAATGGCAGTGGTTTCTGCTTTGGGGTAACGACAGCAATAAAGAAAGCCGAAGAAGAGTTAGCCAAAGGGGGAACCCTTTACTGCCTTGGTGACATTGTACATAATAGCATGGAGGTTGAAAGACTCCATGAAAATGGTCTTATTACGATTAATCATGAGCAATTAAGAGAATTGCATAATGTGAAGGTTCTGCTGAGAGCACATGGTGAACCGCCTGAAACTTATGCATTAGCACGTAAGAATAACATTGAGATTATTGATGCAACATGTCCTGTTGTATTGCAACTTCAGAGACGAATTAAGAGGCAATACGAAGATGTTGAAGATGAATTAGTGCAGCAAACGGATGCTAATCGTCAGATCGTTATTTTCGGAAAGAATGGTCATGCAGAGGTTCTGGGATTAGTGGGGCAGACCAACAGCAAGGCGATTGTAATCGAAAAGTTTGATGATGTGAAAAAGCTTGATTTCAATCGCAGTATATATCTCTATTCGCAGACTACGAAAAGCTTGGATGAGTTTCATCATATCATCGATTATATTCAGTCACATATTTCTCCAGATGCAGAGTTTAAGAGCTTTGATACGATATGCAGACAGGTGGCAAATCGTATGCCTAACATCGCAAGTTTTGCAAGTAGACATGATGTTGTGATTTTCGTTGCTGGTAAAAAGAGCTCTAATGGGAAAGTGCTTTTTAAGGAATGTTTAACTGTAAACCCTAATAGTTATCAGATAGAAAGTGCAGATGAGATTGATATGCAATGGTTTCATGGAGCTAATACCGTAGGAATCTGTGGTGCAACAAGCACTCCAAAGTGGTTGATGGAAGAGTGTAGAGATCATATTAAGCGTTGGTATAAAGTTTGATTTCACTCTTACATAAGGTTGTTTATAGCTACATGGTAAGTTGTTGTGAATCAATATGTTCCTAAATTTCGGTTAAATTGTTTTGCAAACTGCGTTATTTTACGTGGTAAACGGTGCCTTTTTACCGAATAATTTGAATCATTTTGTTTGATAAAATGCAGCAAACGATAATTTAATGTTATTCATTTCAAACTATGAAACGGATGATGAAAATTTGTCATTTGCATTTTGATATGGTAGAGGAATTGGTAGAATGTCTCTTTATAACATTGATTCTTAGTTGTTTTTCCTATTAATTTCTAGGCGTACTTATTATATCTTATTTTTTATACCTAAACAATAGTTTTCAAGAAAAATTTAACAAATCATGTTAGAAAATTTCACAATATTATTCTAATGAATTAAGAATGTTGAATTTAAGGTGA
>QWCO01000095.1_pt1 | contig 44276 bp, 33 predicted proteins | sample 1972611 | NCBI WGS metagenome assembly QWCO01 (sample SAMN09866706, study PRJNA288562) | Human oral metagenome isolate term1_saliva, whole genome shotgun sequencing... | reverse complement strand
TTACAAGGGATTTGTAGTACCCAGACCCGGGATCGAACCGGGATGGATTGCTCCACTGGTGTTTGAGACCAGCGCGTCTACCGATTCCGCCATCTGGGCATGGCCATTTCATAAGACGATGCAAAGGTACATATAATTTCGAAACTACCAAATATTTTGGTCATAAAAGTGTTCTTTTTGTGTAAGGAATCCATAAAAAAGTAAAAAGACTTTGCCGTTCTGTTTTAATTTCATATCTTCGTAGGAGATAAAGAAACTGACAATGCACAATACCTTAACCGACTTCTACTGTGTTATTCTTGCAGGTGGTAAAGGACGTAGACTCTGGCCATGCAGTAGAGAGCATCTTCCGAAACAATTCATTGACTTTTTTGGCGTAGGACGTACACAGCTTCAACAAGCTTACGACCGCTTTTCAAGGATACTTCCTCAAGCAAATATCTTCATCAACACCAACGAAACCTATCTTGATTTGGTTCATCAGCAATTGCCACATGTATCTGATGACCACATCATGGCAGAGCCAATCTATCGCAATACGGCACCAAGTGTGGCATGGGCTAACCACAGAATTGCTCACATTAACCCTGAAGCTTGCTTGGTTGTTGCACCATCTGACCAGACCGTTCTTAACGAAGAAGTGTTTAAAAACGATCTCTTGGAGGCCTTGTCTTTTGTTCGTAACAACGACTGTTTATTGACAATGGGCGTTAAACCCTCACGACCCGAACCAGGATATGGCTACGTTCAAATCGGCGAACACAGCGGACAAGACGACATTTTCAATGTAAAATCGTTTATAGAAAAGCCAGAACGCGAGTTTGCTCATATGTTAATGGAGAGTGGGGAATGGTATTGGAACACAGGAATCTTCCTTTCTAACGTCAAATTCTTAAAGGAAAGTCTTTGTCAACACCTACCGGCTGTGCTGCGAAACTTTGATAAAGATAACCCCGAATGGACCATCTCAGCCGAAGACGCCTATATGAAAGAGAACTTTCCCTCCTATCCTAACGTCTCAATTGATTACAGTATACTCGAAAAGTCAGACCATGTTTACTTGAAAAAATGTGATTTTGGCTGGGCCGATATGGGCACTTGGCACGGCATTTACGAAGCCATGCAGAAGGCAGATGACGATAACGTGGTCATCAACTCCGACGTTTACTTAGAAAATTCGCATAATAACATTATCAAAGTCCCCAAAGATCGATTTGCTGTTGTTAGTGGATTGGATGGTTATATCGTTGCAGAAGAGGGAAATGTACTGCTCATTTGCAAGAAAGAAGACTCTTCGGCACTCATCCGAAAATATGTCGCCGAAGTGCAAATCAAGAAAGGAAACGACTTCATCTAAGCCATTTCATTCATCGATATCCATTCTTCTGCAAATGACTTCAACGTTTTTTTCATCCATTTTATGGCTTTTCGTCCGCCTGATTACTATTCATACAGGAGCCGCATGGCGCTATTTCATCCACCGATTCCTATTGAATGAGCCGTATAGTTACCATGCATTCACGGTCAATGCCCCATTGCTCGACCATGCGAACAGGCCTTACAGAGAGGCTTTTATCGCATGGAAAAAGCAACAAGATGAACGCAATCGCAAGGCCCTTACCCACTTAAATGCGCATCAACAGCATATTCTTGAAATACTGAAAGCTGAAGGATGTTCCCACGAAGAGGCCATTCAAGACATGGTTTCCGCTGAAGATATCAAAGTTATAGATACAGATGTCTTCCCACGTAACCCCGAATATTTCAGCAATCGGGCTCTCAATGCGGTCATTGGCCTACTCTTTTGGCTCATCCTTTTAGTGATAACAATTTCTCTGTGCTAAGCTTTCAGCCTCTCATCTCCTCGCCATTTGAGCCTAAAACATGCTTTCAAACCATAGTAAATTAAGGGAAAAACAAAGTGTTTTGCAGATGGTTATTAGCAAAATACATAAATATAATAACGAATTTAACGGCTGAATAGCGAAAGAAAGCGCAATACCCATGGTGTTGAAACGCATATTTCATAATATGATTTGCGTCATTTTATATCATAAAACACGTCATTTCACACGCTAAAACAAGGCAAATCACACGACAAACTGCCCCAAATCATTTTACCTTTAATTATCAACGACATCACCACCCCAAAATAACCCCAAAACCAATCCCTCCATTTCCATGGCTAATCACTCCCCTCTCTCTTCGGAGAACCATAGGTCGCTGTTCGTGAAGCCTGCGAAACGAGGAAAGCAAAGGGCCGGGGGTGAGGCTTTGTTTGCCTTACACTATTTCCCCTTTAATTATCAACCACGTCACGTCCACAATTGTTTCATCTCGCATCTGCGTTGGTATTGCGCTATTATCCCAATGGATGAATTTCGCAAAATAAATGCCCTCACCACGCAACTCGGTACGAGTTGTGCTTTTGATAGCCCGGGGTTGGCGAGGAACGAGCCTACCCCGGGGAAACGTTCGCAAGGAGATTCAACGCCATCGGTGTTGAGCTTTTTTTGAGAAAGCATGGTTATAGCGAAAGGATTCATGGCGGATTACGCTTAGAAAGCGTAACACTGATGGTGTTGATACGTTCTTTTTATATCATGATTGACGTTTTTTTATTCCATAATTTATGGTAAATTGGGCCGAAAAAGCTCAACACCTATGGCGTTGTTCCACGCACACCATACCTCAACCCAGGGTAGCCTGCACTATCGTTTGGCAACCCTGGGCTATCAAAAACGCAACACCTACGGCGTTGAAACATTCATTTTTCGATATGACTTCTTTCATTTTACAATGTGAATCTTTGGAATGTTTTGCGGAAATAACCATTATCTCAAATATTAATCCAAATAATTTGTGAAACAATATGTATCGTGGCATAAATCAACATTAAATATATCATGTCACAATTTGTACCATTTCATGCGAGAATCCGCGTCATTTCACACGCTAAAACAAGGCAAATCGCACGACAAACTGCCTCAAATCATTTTACCCTTCATTATCAACAACATCACCACCCCCAACTAAACCCCAAATAGCGCCCTCCATTTCCACGACTAACCACTCCCCTCCCTCTTCGGGGAACCATAGGTCGCTGTTCGTGGAGCCTGCGAAACGAGGAAAGCAAAGGGCTGGGGGTGAGGCTTTGTTTGCCTTACACTATTTTACCCTTTATTATCAACGACATCACCACCCCTAAATAACCCCAAAATAACCTCCTCCATTTCCATGGCTAACCACTCCCCTCTCTCTTCGGAGAGGGGCTGGGAATGAGGCTTTGTTTCTCTTTCTCTATTCTGCAAAGGGCTGAGGGTGAGGCTTTGTTTCTATGCAAACAATCCATCAATAACCTCACCTTGCGCACTAATAAAGGGGGAAATGGAGGATAACATGAATAGCATAAGTGTAAGGTTTGTTATTTTCTATGGCATAATATGTTATTGAAGGCATAGAATTTAACATTTGGTTGTAAGATTGCTTCATAAGAATTTTATATCTTTGTCATCCGAAATAAATTGCAGATGGATTGGATTATCCCCTCTGAATGAAACGAAATAAACCTAATAACAGCCTAATATGAAAATTAAAACGTTAGCATTAGCAATGACAATGAGCATTACAGCAACGGCACAAACACCGAAGTTGTCGAAAGACAACATTGAGAAGGTGTTGCAAGCCATGACACTTGAAGAGAAAGCCTCACTGCTTGTAGGAGGCGAATACGACTTTTGGTCGACCACAGCTGTGGCGGGTAACTCCTCGCATACAGTGCCGGGAGCGGCTGGTTCGACGATAGCTATCCCGCGACTTGGTATTCCAGAGACCATTCTTACAGACGGACCGGCTGGTGTTCGCATTAATCCCACGAGGCCAGAAACCAACAAAACGTTCTATGCAACGGGCTTTCCTGTGGGCTCATGTATTGCTGCTACGTGGAACACGGAACTCGCTTTTAAGGTTGGAAAGGCTATAGGCAGCGAAGTAAAAGCCTATAATTGTGACGTGATTCTTGGTCCGGGAATGAACATTCACCGTAATCCTTTGTGCGGAAGAAACTTTGAATACTACAGCGAAGACCCTCTTTTGACGGGTAAAATCGCTTCAGGCTATGTCAAAGGTGTGCATAATGAGGGTGCAGGAGTAAGCATAAAGCACTTCGCAGTGAACTCACAAGAGACGAACAGAACGTTTGTTGACGAGATTGTTTCACCGCGGGCAGCTCGCGAAATCTATCTACGTGGCTTTGAAATTGCCGTGAGAGAGAGTCATCCTTGGACTGTAATGTCATCGTATAATCGCATTAATGGGGTCTTCGCTCAAGCCAATCATGACCTCCTAACCAAAGTACTTCGCGACGATTGGGGCTTTAAAGGCATCGTCATGACTGACTGGTGTGGTAAGCGAGAGCAGGCAGGTCTCTACACAATTAATGAGGTAAAGGCTGGTAACGACTTGTTAGAGCCGGGGAGTAAAGAGCAGGTTACGGATATTGTTGAAGGCGTAAAGCAAGGTAAACTGAGTATGGAAGACGTGGATAAATGTGTGCGTCGCATGCTCGAATATATTGTTTTGACTCCTCATTTCAATGGATATAAGGCCGATAACAACCCAAATCTCAAGGCAAACGCTATCGTAAGCCGAGAAGTTGCAGATGAAGGCATGGTGTTGTTGAAGAATAATGGTGTGCTGCCTCTTGGGGGAAAGACGAAGAAACCGACACGCGTGTCACTCTATGGCACAGGCTCTTATAACTTCCTTTCAGGCGGAGTAGGTTCTGGTTGCGTGCATACACCTTATATTATAGACCTTGTTCAGGGGCTGAAGAATGTTGGAATCGAAACTACTTCAGACCTAACGGAGATCTATAAAAAGTATATTGACTATGCAAAACTTAAGTTTGAAGCCGATCGTTCAGGTTTTCGTTGGTTCGAAGCACCATTGATGGGCGACCAAAAGATGCCTGAAATAGACATCACTCACGAGCTTTTGAAGAAACAACTAAAGCAGTCTGACATGGCAATCATCACGATTTCGCGTCAGGCAGGAGAGGGAATCGACCGAAAGATAGACGGAGAATTTAACCTCACCCCACAGGAAATGAAGATGATTCAGGATGTTTCTACCGCCTATCATGGCGAAAATAAGCCTGTGATTGTTGTCATCAACTCGGGTTCGGTGATAGAAACAACAAGCTGGAGTGCCTATCCTGATGCCATTCTTTTAGCTTGGCAGCCTGGCGAAGAGGGTGGAAACAGCGTGGCAGATATATTGACTGGTAAGGTATGTCCATCTGGAAGACTCACCATGACCTGGCCTCTTGCAGCCATAGATCACCCATCTACGAAGAACTTTCCACAGGATATAGACCTCTTTACGTATGAAAACTTGGGCTCTGGTGGGGCACCTATTCCTACAAGGAGCTTCACAAAGCATGAAGAAGGCATTTGGATTGGCTACCGATTCTTCGACACTTTCCATCGTCAAGTGGCTTATCCTTTTGGGTATGGACTTAGTTATACGACATTCGAATATCATGGAATGACCGTGAAACGCAATGGAAACAAGCTCGTGGTTTCAGTCAATGTGAAGAACACTGGCAGTGTAGCGGGAAAGGAAGTTGCCCAAGTTTATGTCGCAGCTCCTAAGGGACGACTCGAGAAACCGGCCAAAGAGCTCAAGGCGTTTGCCAAGACACGTGTGTTGAAGCCCGGCGAATCGCAGACGCTGCAAATGGTGCTTGAGGTGAGAGATCTTGCAAGTTATGATGAAACGAACAATCAATGGTTGGCTGATGCAGGCACTTATACCTTCTTTGTAGGTAGTAATGTTGAGGACATCAAAGGCAAGTCGACCATCAATTTACCACAATATACAGAGAAAACCAGTGCAGCGCTGGCGATGAAGAAATAAGTTTCTTTTACGATACAAAATCAAAATATTATCCTTTATCCCACCTTTTCTTATTCAACATGAATGGAGAAGTGGGGTAAAGGATTTTTATTTACTTACAAAAATCAAAAAAAAATCTTTATAAATTGTACAACGATACATTATTTATACTATCTTTGTACTGATTTTCTACAATGGAGTTAATCGACAAACCGATTCACATCAGCTCGTCGGTTGACTTGACATATCGATTATTTATTAACAAAAACACTTATAAATGAAACTTAAGAATTTATTGGTTGCAGTGCTGTTAACGCTCGCTGGCAATGCTCAGGCGCAGCTACAGATGGCGATTCCAGTAGACAAAGATGTCAGAATAGGTAAGCTTTCGAATGGACTTACCTATTACATCCGCCACAACAACTGGCCGGAAAACCGCGCAAACTTCTACATTGCGCAAAAGGTTGGCTCGATACAAGAGGAAGAAAGCCAGAGAGGTTTAGCCCATTTCTTAGAGCATATGGCTTTTAATGGCTCGGATCACTTTAAGGGTAACAGCCTCATTGAATGGTGTCGGGCGAATGGAATAGAATTCGGTGCAGACTTAAATGCCTATACCAGTATTGATCAAACAGTCTATAATATAGACAATGTGCCTACACAAAGACCCGGAGCTATTGATACTTGTCTTATCATTCTACGCGACTGGTCTACTGGTTTGACACTCGATCAGAAGGAAATCGAGAATGAACGTGGTGTTATTCATGAGGAATGGCGTCTCCGTACAAGTGCTTCGAGTCGAATGTTTGAGCGTAACTTGCCCGCTCTTTACCCTGGAAGTAAATATGGTTTGCGCTATCCTATAGGACTAATGAGCGTCGTAGATAACTTTAAACGCAAAGAACTTGTCGACTATTATCATAAGTGGTACCACCCTGATCACCAAGGTTTGATTATCGTAGGTAACGTAGATGTTGACAAGGTTGAAGCCCAAATAAAGAAGCTTTTCGGTGGAATTAAGAACCCAGATAACGAAGCTCCTATCATAGAAGAGCCTGTTCCAGACAACGCAGATCCTATAGTTGTTATAGACAAAGATAAGGAAGAGCAAAGCTCCAGCGTTGAAGTGATGTTCAAACATGACGTATTCCCCGACTCACTTAAAGGCACAGTGAACTATCTTGTCTATGGTTTTGTGAACGCAGCTGTAGCAACTATGCTGAACAATCGATACGCAGAAGCCGCTCAAAAGGCTGATTGTCCATTCATAGGTGCCCAAGCTGGTGATGGAGATTATATCTTTGCTAAGACTAAAGACGCTTTTGCCATCAGTGCTTCTCCTAAAGATATTAGCCAAACGGCAGACGCTTTGAAGGCTGCAATGATAGTAGCGCGCCGCGCAGCAGAGTTTGGTTTCACTCCAACAGAATACAATCGATTCAAAGAAAGCTATCTAAGTGGCTTGGATAAGCAATATAGTAACAAGGACAAACGATACAATTCACAGTTCTTTTCACAGTATCTTGGCAACTTCTTAAACAACGAACCAATCCCTGATATCGATTATACATATCAGACAATGAAGCAACTTGTGCCGATGATTCCACTCGAAGCAGTGAACCAACAGATTAAGGAACTCATCCCAAGTAACGACAGTAACATGGTCATTATCAACTTTAACAACGAGAAAGAAGGTAATGTTTATCCAACAAAACAACAGTTACTCGGCGCTATAAAGGCTGCACGTGCAGAACAAATCACGGCATACGTTGACAATGTTAAGAACGAACCGCTCATCAAACAATTGCCTCAAGCTGGTAAAATCAAAAAAGAAACTAAGAGCAAGAAGTTTGATTACACTACACTTGAACTCTCCAATGGCGTGAAAGTCATTCTAAAGAAGACCGACTTCAAGAAAGATCAGGTGCTCTTGAATGGCAATGGAGGCAGTGGTTCAACCACCTATGGCCTGAAAGACTTTGCAAACTTCACCACATTTAATGATGTTATAGGCATCAGCGGCCTTGGAAACTTCTCAAGTACTGAACTCCAAAAGGCACTCGCAGGCAAGATTGCAAACGCTAATCTGACTATGGGCGAACGCAAGATGGGCATCAGTGGTAGTGCAACACCTAAGGATGTAGAAACCATGTTGCAAATGGTTTATCTCTATTTCACTAATATAAAGAAGGACAACGATGCCTATAATACGCTCATTCAGCAATATGAAGTAGGATTAAAGAATAGAGATCTCTCTCCCGAAACAGCCTTTAGTGACTCTCTTACGGCTACACTCTACGGACATAATCCAAGACTTGCCCCACTGGTTTACAAGGATTTGAAAGACATTAACTATGATTGCATCCTGCAAATGGCTAAAGAACGCACCGCAAGTGCACGTGGATGGGAGTTCATGATCATAGGAAACTACGACGAGAATACTATCCGTCCACTCATCTGTAAGTATCTCGGCGCCTTGCCAGCAAAGGCAAACAATGTCGCTTCTAAACGTGAAAATAAGATGGTAACTGGCCAGATTGAGAACATCTTTACACGTAAGATGGAGACACCAAAGGCCAATGCTTACATGGTATGGCATAACGAAAACCTTCCGTTTACACTTGAAAAGAGCATCCAAATGGATATGGCTGGTCAGGTGCTTTCAATGATTTATTTGAAAGAAATACGTGAAGAGGCGAGCGCAGCTTACTCATGTGGTGCATATTCGGGAGCCTCTTTATCAGACGATGGCTATAAGTCTTACCAGATGATTGGTGTCTGTCCGATGAAGCCAGAGAAGCGAGAGATTGCCTTAAAGATTATGACTGACGAGGCAAACAAGCTTGCAACGTCTTGCAATCCAGAGATGTTGGCAAAGGTAAAGACCTTGATGTTGAAGCAAATCGACGACAAAGTAAAGACCAACGGCTTCTGGAATGGCACCATTCATAACTATGATAAGCTCGGAATTGATACCTATACAGACTATAAGAAACTTGTTGAGGCACAAACACCTGAAAGTGTTTCTGCATTCGTTAAAGCCTTCTTAGCATCTGGAAGCAAGATTACCGTTGTGATGTTACCACAAGAATAAACTATTCTTTCATAGATATAACAAAAGGTCGGGCATGAAAATGCCCGACCTTTCCTTTTTGTTGGGGGGATGGAATGGGGGAAACAAAGCCTCACCCCCAACCCCTCCCCGAAGAGGGAGGGGAGTAATTAGCTATGGAAATGAAGAGAGTTGTTTGAGGGTTAATTAGGAGCGACGATGATGTTGATAATAAAGCGTAAAATAATGTAAGGCAAACAAAGCCGAGACAGCAGCGCCTTTCAGCCTCACCCCCAGCCCTTTGCTTTCCTCGTTTCGCAGGCTTCACGAACAGCGACCTATGGTTCCCCGAAGAGGGAGGGGAGTAATTAGCCATGGAAATGAAGGGAGTTGTTTGAGGGTTGATTGTGGATGGTGATATGGTTGAGAATTAAAGGTGAAACGATTTGTGGCATTTCATCGTGTAAAATACGGCAAAACATGCAACCATTTGACGCAAATTACCGCGTAAAATGGCGCAGATTATAATGCCATTTAAGTTCAACGCTGAAGGCGTTGTACGTTTGATAGCCCAGGGTTGGCGTCAGTCAACCCTGGGCTATGCATGTAGTGAGGAGGTCAACGCCGTAGGTGTTGTGCTTTTTCTGCGTGGAATGCCGCGATAAAATGACGAGGAATAAAAGGTACAACGCCTACAGCGTTGTTGCCACTAACGACAAATGACCCAGGGTAGCCTTCGCTTTCGCTTGTCAACCCTGGGCTATCAAACGTACAACGCTTACAGCGTTGCGTAGTTGCAACATTTGCAATGGCGAATGTATTCATTAGAATGTTTCCACATTTTGCCATTTATTTATTCGTATATTATCCTTAATTGTATTAGAAAATAAATATTTCAACGCCATCAGTGTTACGCTTTTTAAGCGTAATCCGCCATAAATCCCCTCGCTATACCCATGTTTCCACTGAAAAAGCTCAACACTTACAGCGTTGAATCTCCTTGCGAACGTTTACCTGGGGTAGGCTCGTTCCTCGCCAACCCCGGGCTATCAAAAGAACAACTCGTACCGAGTTGCACCATGAGAACATTCACAATGTTAAACACATTCATCGAGTAAGCATCATTATACATACGATGTTGCGGGTTGGAAATATTCATAATGACAAATACGCTCATTAGAAGATAGACATAACACCTACGGCATTGCATGGTGAGCACATTCATTATGGTAGATGTATCCATTGAAATAATGGTACATTTGGGCGTTTATTTATTCGCATATTGGCATCAATTGTTTTACAAAACACATGTTTCAACGCCGTAGGTGTTGCGTTTTTGATAGCCCAGGGTTGTCAAACGATAGTGCAGGCTACCCTGGGTTAGTGTGTGGTTTGCGGGGAACAACGCCATAGGTGTTGCGCTTTTTTGGATTAATCCGCCATAAAAAGTTTCATTGGTAGCATGCCTTCACAGAAAAAGCTCAACACTTACAGCGTTGAATCTCCTTGCGAATGTTTACCCGGGGTAGGCTCGTCCCTCGCCAACCCCGGGCTATCAAAAGAACAACTCGTACCGAGTTGCGCCATGAGGGCATTTATATTGCGAAATTCATCCATTGGGATAATGGCGCAATACCAACGCAGTTGCGAGATGAAACAAGTGTGGGCGTGGCGTTGTGGATAATTAAAGGGGAAATGGTGTGAGGCAAACAAAGCCGAGACACCAGCGCCTTTCAGCCTCACCCCCAGCCCCTCCCCGAAGAGGGAGGGGAGTAATTAGCCATGGAAATGAAGGGAGTTGTTTTGGGATTATTTAGGGGCAATGATGTTGTTGCTAATTAAAGGCGAAATGTTTTGCGTCATTTCATTGCGTAAAATACGGCAAATCATGCGATTATTTGACGCAAATTACCCCCTAAAATGACGCAAATCATAAGGCGAAATGGCGCAGATGGCGAGGCTTATTGTGTCACTTTGCGTTCTCTTTTGCCTTTATTCATGTAACAACTTGATTATCAATCTGATATAGAATAAAAGATTCCGCGTCTGAATTGAATGTTCTTCTTACTGATAACGACTTCCTTTCCGTTGTGAACGATTGTTTTATTGAGCGTGATTTGACCGCCTTGATTGACCTTGAAATGTAGGAAGCTGTTCTCTTCTTTACCTTTCCACAGGATGGTTTGGGCCGTATAAATGAGCAAATTCTCAGTAAGTTTGCCTTGTTTATCTATTGAACATAAGAAGAAACGCCCCTCGCCAACCGCATTATTGCCACAAACCAGGAGGAGACGATAGCCATCTACCGCAGGCAGTTGAGCCACATGACAGTTTGAAAGGTCTGTTTCGGCGTCGACATAGGTCTTTAACAACGGCATAAGCGCCTTGTTGGGAGTGGCTGTTCCGCTCATATCCATGATGAAATCATAGCTATATTCTAATGGAAGTGATAGCATTGGAAGCTGTGAGAGCAGTTTTTCTGCACGCTCATGTTGGGCAGCAGTAGACTTTATTCCTAAGCAGTTGGTCACATAGTCCTCATATTTTGCCTTGTCATATCGCAATAAAATGGGCCTGTCGGGGTCGTTAGTGATATCTTTTAAGCATCTGTTCTTCGTGTCAAGCAATAGCCAACCTTGCGTGCTTTCGCTGTTCGCGCCGTGTTCTTTGGCATATAAGCGGATGGCATAAACACCATTTTGTCGCTTTTCGGCTATCTCTGCATGCATCGTTTTCTTATTGAAAGGCGTGCTAAAGTTGGGACATGAGCGCACCAACTGCATGAGTTTCTCATCACAAGAGAGAGGTTTTGCTGTGTGTTGCTGCACCTTTGGGGTGCTCGGTCCAGTCGTATTTTGCCCTGAGCCCATACAGGTGGCGCTTAGGAATAGCACTGAAAGTGAAATCAATCCCATCATTTTATAAGCTATCATCAGTTTATTTTAGGCTTTGTTTTATGCTATATGGCTTGCGTTTACAGGCTTATCATGGTTTCATAAGCCCTCATCCACTACTTCAACATATAGAAATCACCCTGTTTATTGAGACGACAAACGAGGATTTTAGCTTTCTTTCCTTCAGTTGTCTTAATGTAAATAGTGCCATCAGAGAAGATAGCGAAGTCTTCTTTTGTGTCATTATACGAACTGAAAGCGTCGACTTGAAGACAATTGTCAAAATCAATCACGCCACGTTTCATGGCATAAATCAAGAACTCATCATCCTCATTATAGTTGTAACAAACAAAGATTGGGAAGTTGTTAAAGCTGGGTAACTTCTCAAAGAAGAAGCCACCATCGACTGGCATGTCTTCAATTCGGTCGAGAGATGCCATTTTCAACGGCTCTTTCCATTGGCGAATGTGGTATGTTTTGGCACGCTCACTACTGCCTTCTTTTTCAAAATCCTTATACATGTCGGCCATTGTATAGATTAATTTAGCCTTCGCATCGGGCTTTCCCTGGTCTTTTTGCCGAATATATTTATAGATAGCAATCGATTCTTTGTAGTAGAGTGTGAGATAATCTCCCGTATAAACATATTGCAGTTTGTCGCTATAAATATCGTGTTTTGATGCCTTCAATTGCAACACGGGCATCGTTTTAGAGAATTGAAAGCCTCGATTGGTGAGATACTTATAAAGGAAGGTGAAGTAAGAAGTTTGCTTTTTCATCGTTTGGAGACTACATTCTGCACGCTTTACGCTAAGCTTTCGTCCATTCAGGTAAAGCAAACTATCGCCTGAAAGCAGAATCTTCATGTTTTGAAATAAGCGTGTTGTCGCCTCGTTTCTTTTATCGTTAGGTGAATAATCGGTAATAAAATTCCAGCAATCTTTAGGTTGATAGGTTTTGAGCGCATAGGCTGCATGCACCTTTTCCCATTGTTTGGCTGTCATGAAATGCTGTTGTTGCTGTGTGGTTTCAGCCTTCTTTGCGGTTGAAATCATATTCTTTCCATGACCAACCCATGGTATAAAAAGGCTCACAAGGAGCAAAATAATACTTTTTCTTATCATGTTTGTTGAGTAAAAATTGATATTCAAGTTCATAAAATTATGTGTTTCATCTCCTGTTTAACGTCAAACGAGGGCATTGAAGAGATGAGTTGATGCGCGAAAGCGATGATTTTAGAGTTCACTTTGTATTCTATCATAAAACTGTGTGATGACATCCAGCATGTCATCTGGTAGATACGAGTAGGCCTTTTCTATCATTTCTTCTGGTATTTCATAGTAAGATTCCGCGATGGATCCACATATATTTGCCTTGGTATCTGTATCTCCTCCCGCGGCAACGGCATAGCGAATAGCGTCTTCAAAGCTATTACTTTCGAGGAAACAACGTATGGCATAGGGCACCGTTTCATTGCAAAGACCGTCAAAGTGGTTTTCACTTCCAATTTTATAGATGTCTTTTAACGGCATCATTCGATAGCCAAAGTTACGCTTTACGGCGCTTTCTATCTCGTCTTTTGTAATGCGGCACGTGCGAAGCCAATAGATTAAAGTCGCTACACACTGTGCTCCGTTGATGCCATCTGGGTGATTATGCGACACGGCGGCACATGCTTCGGCCTCGTGAAGTACGTCTTTGTATTCGTCAAAGAGCCAGCCAACAGGACTCACTCTCATAGCCGATCCATTGCCACTACTGCCATATGGTTGTGGGTTTTCACTATCAATCCAGCGCTGAAACAGGCTTCCATAGCCTCCCTTTGGCGTTGGATAACGTCGACACCACTCATGAATCGTTTCACGATATGGCTTATTATTGAGGATAGCATCAGCCACTGCTACGGTACAAATTGTGTCATCTGTGAAGTCACAATCAGGCGTAAATAATTCAAAATCGAATGTAGTTTGCTTTGAAAACTCAAAGCGTGAACCAACAATATCACCTATAATAGCTCCAAGCATGATATTAATGATTGTTTGGATTAAACTGATTTATAGAGCCAAGGCTCAAGAAAGTGGTCTCACCGAGAATCGAACTCGGATCTAATCTTTAGGAGAGACTTGTTCTATCCATTGAACTATGAGACCCCGTTACCTTTTATTCATGGTGCAAAGAGATTGCCAATGAGTGCAGAGTGAACTTGTTCGACTATGCCGAATGCAGCTATCTCTTATGCAAAGAGATTGCCAATGAGTGCAGAGTGAACTTGTTCAACTATGCCGAATGCAGATATCTCTTATGCAAAGGTACAATAATTTGGAAAAAGAATGCCACTTTCAAGCTATTAATTTGCACTTTCCCATGATCAAATCCATTCTTTATGATTGAATGTTTGATATGATATCGCACTATATGTGCTTTGCCTTTACTACCTAACAGCCTTGCTTACTCGTCATGATTCGAAGCACCATATCGTCTGTTGTGCACATAGCTTCCTTGCCAATACTGGTTAAATTATGGATGCTTCGGTCCACACATTCGTCAATAATGCCTTCAGCTGCGGTGACATGTCGGCCTTCTCGTGCTAAGAGTGCACTCAAAAGAGCCGTACTTACGCCTGAACATATCTTCAAAGAACAGCTTGGTTTCGCCCCATCGCATATCATTCCGGTAAGATTTGCAATCATGTTCTTCACGGCATGGCATACATCTTGGTAGGTGCCTCCCATGAGATAAGTGATTCCACAGCTACTACCTATGCTGGCAACTACGCATCCACATAGCGCACTTAGCTTGCCAAGACTTTGTTTTATGTATATAGCGGTGAGGTGACTTAACGTCAAAGCACGAATCAATTCCTCTTCCGTGTTCTCGTTTTCTTCGGCATATATGGCCACGGGATTAGTCGCACAGATTCCTTGATTGCCTGAACCTGAGTTACTCATCACGGGAATCATCGCCCCACCCATACGCGCATCACAAGCTGAAGCGGTTGTAGCGATGATGTGAGAAAAGATACTATTGCCGAAGATTCCATGGCTTAGAGGCCGATCCATGGTCTTACCGAGGCAATGACCATAGTTCCCTTTGCGGCTCTCTTGAGCCGCACGAAGGTTATATTCCTTTGTTTTTAGGATGAAACTCAATTCATTTATGGGGCTCGTCATAGCGAAATCCCACACCAATTTCATGTTAAGTTGGATGTCGTTTTCTTCGCTTTCGTCTCCACTTTTGTGGCGTTTGTCAAACAAGACTTCATCATCTTTCGATGCAAAGACAAAGCAGGTATGTGCCCCAGAGATAATGGTTGTAGCTTGATGTCCTTCACTTTCTACGGTCACTTCCACGTAAAGTTTCTCTGTATTGTTCTCTTTCAGCCCAATACAAATGCGGTTTTCGGCCACAAACTGCTTGCCGGCTGCGAGCGATTCGGGTGTAAGGTCCTTGATAACTTCAAGCTGATAGGCGCTCTTTCCTATCAAACTACCGAGTGAAACAGCGATAGGTAATCCTATCATTCCAGTGCCAGGAATCCCCACTCCCATTGCGTTTTTCAGGATGTTTGCGCTTAACAACACCTTGATGTGTGTGGGCTTGCATCCCAAAAGCTCTGTAGCCTTCGCCGTACATAAGGCAACTGACATTGGTTCTGTACAGCCAACAGCCGGTACAACCTCACGATTGATGAGGTCAAGGATAGCTTTACGCGTTTCGTTTTCAAGCATATTTAATTGTTTTTCTGCTCTTTTTTGTAAGCGTCGAGACCCTTTTGCAGGAACTTTATGTATGCAGGTATGTCCTCATTATATGAATAACTGCCCACAAGAGGATTGCCTTCGTTGTCTACTGGCACATAGAATGGTTGCGTGTTTGCACCGAACTTACTGCGTTGTAGATAGCTCCACTTGTCGGCAATCGTACGGAGTATGCGTGTCTCTCCATTCTCTTTGACACTTATTTCTTCAGGAAGTTTCGTGTGATCATCTACATAAAGCGAGATAAGCACATAGTCTTTCTCCAACAATTCCATAACACGTGGGTCGGTCCAAACGGCAGATTCCATCTTACGGCAATTTGTACAACCATATCCTGTGAAGTCAATTAGCACGGGTTTATGCATGGCTTTCTCCGCCGCCATACCTGCTTCATAGTCTGTATACTGTGCCTTTACCACCTTGGTATTAAGATTAAAGTCCTGAGTTTCCATTGGAGGAGCGAACGCACTGGCTGCCTTGACGGGCGCACCCCATAGTCCCGGCACCAAATATACAGAGAAAGCAAGTGAACAAAGGCCCAACATGATGCAAGGAACTGGCATTGGTTTTTGAATGTCTCCACCGATTGCATCGCTTTGGAACTTAAGTTTTCCAATGAGATATAGGCCAAGTGCGGCGAAGAGTACTATCCAAATAGCCAGGAAAGCCTCACGACTTAGCAGGTGCCAATGCGATGCCATGTCGGCAACGCTTAGGAATTTAAGAGAGAAAGCCAATTCAATGAAGCCGAGAACTATCTTGATAGTGTTCATCCATGAACCCGACTTTGGAGCGCTTTTCAGCCAACTTGGGAACATGGCAAATAGTGTAAACGGCAAAGCTAAAGCCACTGCGAAGCCAAACATGCCAAAGGCTGGGCCAAGAATCGAACCAGATGTGGTAGAGGCTACAAGCAAAAAGCCGATGATTGGGCCTGTACATGAGAAACTAACCAACGTCAATGTGAACGCCATTAGAAAGATAGAGAGCAGTCCTGTGGTTGAAGACGCCTTCGAATCAACCGCATTTCCCCACTTCTCGGGTAGCTTAATCTCAAACCATCCGAAGAAACTTAGGGCGAAAACCACAAGCATCAAGAAGAAGAACACATTGAAGAAGGGCTTTGTTGACCATGCGTTCAGCGCCGAAGCACCAAAGAGTTTCGTCACCGCTAAACCCAAAATGAGATAGATAACGACTATAGATATACCATAAGTGATGGCATCTCGTATGCCTTTTCGACGGTCGTCTTTTGCCCGTTTGAGGAAAAAGCTCACGGTCATCGGTATAATCGGCCACACACAAGGCGTGAACAAAGCGAGCAATCCGCCCAAAAAGCCCATCATAAAGATATAGGCCCAGCTCTGGTTTTCAACGCCTTTGTCTCCGTTTAACGCCTGAATTTCCTTGATAACAGGCTTCCACAACGCTGCTTTATCAGCCTTAGTGAGCGACGAAGAGGCTGCAGCAGCTACACGAGCCGCACTATCTTGCTGCATCTGTGCAACGCTATTAGCCTGCGATTCGGCCACATTTCCCATCTCTTCTGCCTTTCCCGGGGCTGCAGTTTTTGACGCATCACTCAAAGTTTCTCCTTGAGTGGCGCCCTTCTCTGCCTCAGCTTTAGCATCTTTTCCTGCTGCTACAGCCGGACTTTTGCCCGATTTTGAAATGTCAACACTTGTTGGTGGCATGCAGTTTTGGTCGTTACAAGCCCCATATTCCAAGTAACCTTTCAGCACAAAGTCAGGCTTTGTAAACCTCACTTTCTGTGTAAAAGTCACGCTATGTTCAAAATATCGCAACGTCGTTTCAAAGTTCTTGTCGTATGCAGAGATTTCGTTTCCGTGGGCTTGGAGCTTTCCTACAAGCTCAACACCATCCATTTTGGTCGCTGTATACGTAGCCGATGTCGGCCCATCTGCCGCAAGTCGCGTGGAGTATACATGCCAACCGGCCGCTATTTTCGCTGTAAACACAATCTCAGCTTCAGCCGTTTTGCCCGTCTTTAGTTGTGCGGTGAACTTCACAGGAGACTGAATCTGCGCACTCGCTACAATGACCATCAGTAGCAAAATGCCTGTAGACAATATTCTTCTCATATCATTTTTCAATCTAAGTATATTGTGCAAATATAATAAAATTTTTTCAATTGTTCTTCAAAACCAATTCTTTTTCATGAGATAAAGTCTTTTTTCGCTTTCTTGACAGACTTAAAAGATGAAATCATCTGTTTGCAAGTAGAGTATGTGTTGAAGCCTATCTTGAATATTTACAAACCAAGTTGCACGATGAAGCGATTTGAAAGCCAACGAACAATCACTTCCCTTGCCTCCTACTTTTTATCCTCTCACAAATTATTGTCCATCAGACGATTAGCCGCTTCCCATCCATCCACGCCATAATTTCATATTCATGGTGCTGTGAAATGCGCCAAACAACGCCACAATCTGCGTCATTTTACCCAATGATTTGCGTCATTTCGTGCGGTAAAACACGGCAAATGGCCGTGTGTTTTGCCGTGTTTTACACGATGACATGCCACAAACCATTTTACGCTTCATAATCAACGACATCACCACCCCTAACTAACCCCAAAATAACCTCCTCCATTTCCATGACTAACCACTCCCCTCCCTCTTCGGGGAGGGGCTGGGGGTGAGGCATTATATCCCTTTATTTCATCTGCAATTTCACCATAACGGGATAGTGATCAGAGATATTTCGGCGTGTTTTTCCAAGCCAATAGCTGTTTGTAAAGATGCCATAGTGCTCGATGTTAAAGTCATTTGAGACAAAGATATGGTCGATACGAGCCATATCCCGATAGTCTTGCATGTAGTCGTTCCATGTTCCTATGGGCGCCATTCGTTGCTTGGCATTGGCATAACAGTCGCGTAAGAGGCCCGAATCTGAAAAGATTTTATAGATTTCATCCGTCTGATCAACGTTAAAGTCGCCTGTAAGGATGACATGATTGTTTTTGGCTATGGCTTTGATTTGATTAAGAATGAGGTGTGCACTCTCTCTTCTTGCCTTCGTTCCAACGTGATCCATGTGGGTATTAAAGAAGAAGAACGTCTTCTTTGAAGCCTTATCTTCAAACTTTCCCCATGTACAGATGCGGATACATGCCGCATCCCAGCCGAGAGATGGCTTATTTGGCGTCTCAGAAAGCCAGAAATAACCGCTATCTAAGCATTTAAGTGCATCGCTCTTAAAGAAGATTGCTGCATATTCTCCAGCCTCTTTACCATCTTCTCTGCCTACTCCTAACGTGCTGTAATGGTCTAATCCTTTTTGCAAGTCATGGAGTTGGTCGACCAACACCTCTTGCGCGCCGAAGATAACAGGCTGTTCGAAGTTGATGAAGTCGCAGAGATGAGGGCATCGTTGCTTCCAAGCGTTGCCTTCAGCAATATCATCTGGGTTGTTATAACGAATGTTATAAGTGCCTACATAGAATGATTGTGCCATGAGATTACAGCCTAACAGCAGTGTGATAGCGAGGAAAGTGATTCTTTTCATTGGTTGTTTTGTGTTTATGTTTTATTCGATTTACGTTGTTGTTTATTTGTGTTTATTTCTTAATCCGATAGATGTCAAACCATTATTTGCTTTGAACAGGCGCACAAAATTCTTGCAGTGGTCTATTCACGGCATTGTAGCGAGCCTTTATTTTTTAAAGACCTGCGTCATGGATTGACCGCGCCAACATTGTGGCATCTTAAGAGAGAAGATGTCAGCAATGGTTGCTGCGGTGTCAAACTGCATCATAGTCTGTTTGAATTCGCCTGTGTTTTTAACGTTCTTACCAAAGATAATGAACGGAATCTCAAGCTCAACGAGAGATTTTCCGCCATGTTTCTTGCCTATTCCCCCATGATCTGCGGTGACAATGATAATGGAATCGTCGTATATTCCGGCATCTTTCAACGCCTGAATGATTTGTCCTATGTAGCCATCTACACGGCTTAAAGTCTCATAATAGGCTGGAGTGTCGTGGCCAATAGCATGCCCCGTGTGGTCAATCTGGTCGAAAATGATAGCCATTAAGTTAGGTTTCTTTGCCTTAATATAGTCTACTGACATGCGACATAGCTGCCCGTTGTCTTTCTCATAGTTAGAAGCTACGGCCTCATAGTCAACAGAAAGCGTATCAACAAGGTAGCGTATGCCGTCCCATTCGGCAAGACAACCGATGACAGCCTTAGGATATTGGCGCCGAAGTTCATAGAAAACAGTTGGGAAAACGCCATGTTCGTTGAGCTCCATTGACGGGATTTCGGGCACGCGTGAATTCCAATTGGTGTATCCATGCATTTCAGGTGTTGCGCCACAAAACATAGTATACCAGTTAACGGCAGACTCAGAAGGCAACACACTGCGTTTCTTCAAGGTGTAACATCCCCCTTTCATTAAGCTTTGTAGATTGGGAATGTTGGATGCTTTGGCTACACTGTAGGCGCCCCAACCGTCAAGTCCGATGAGAAAAACATGGTTAGCTTTCCATTTTCCCCATGTAGTCAGACAGCATAATAAAGCTATCGACAGCATAATTAGTTTCTTTTTCATAGTTTCTTGGTTTGTGTTTTTATTCTATGTGCAATTCATTTATAATCGAGAAGCACCCAAAAGGCCACAATCTTCGAGTGTAGAGAAGTGGACATGGATATGCTCTATCTCTTTCGGATAAGGGAAATTACTTGCCATCGACTGCATCATTGCGGTCTTAAAGAAGTCAGATCCGCCCGTGATTCCACCGCCAATGATGATTGCTTCGGGGTCGTAGGTGAGCAAAATTGCCTGTAACAGTTTGCCAAGATGCCTGCCAAACTCTTCCCAAATGGCTATAGCCTCAACGTCGTTCCTTTGTGCCCGTTCAGACAACTCAAGCGCATTAAGCCCTCGTTTGTTCATCCATTGGCAGGAACAATAGTGCTCATAGTCGGAGTTTAGATAGGGAAGACATCCTATTTCGCCTGCTCCCGTGTTGCTTCCACGGTAGAGTTTGCCGTCAATAACAATGCCTGCGCCAATCCCTGTGCCTATCGTTATGCCTACAAAATTACGATATTGTTTTCCAATTCCAAAATGTTTTTCGCCTAATGCGAAACAATTGACATCATTATCTACTGCCGATGGGAGGCTAAACTCATTCTCCATGAGTGCTCTTATCGGTACAATGTCCCAGGAAGGAATGTTTTGTACGTCGTAGACTACACCTTTTTCGTGGTCTATAATCGATGGAACGCCGATACCAATCTTTTCAGTTTCTGGTGTCATTAGTTGTCGAACGAGGTCGAAAAGCTGTTGAACGACGTCGTGTTTCTGGCCATTTGCCTTACACTTTACGGCTATTTTCTGTTTTATTTCATAACCTTCTATCCTGGCAGCTCTTATGTTTGTTCCGCCAAGGTCTATTGCAATTGTCGTAGACATGATATTAATGGTTGCTTTATTTGTTTTGTTTTGAATGATGATTAAAGGGTGGTGGTGCCCGACTTCACCTTAGTTGTCTGCTCCTTTTCACCCCACATAAGCTGCACTTCCACTGGTTTATTCGTCTTGATTGTTACCTTTGGTTTCTCGTTTTGTGATGTTCGCTTAGCCACTTTGATATCCATCAGCCCGTCTTGTCCAAAGGGATAGCGGTTAATGCCATAGCCATCGGTCAGGTTTACGTCAATAGTTAGCTTATTATCTGCGGCATTTGCGCGGATGCCAAAGATGTATTCTATCAGTATTGCAATAGGAGGAAGTCCGGTCCATCCTATGAAATCACGGCGTGCCATGAAACCCGGTGCAGCGTCTTCTGGGGCATAATATTCCCAAAAGGTATTCGTTTTCTGAAACACTTTGAATACATTTTGATAATGATTTAGGGCAATATCCCACGCCAACTGACGGTAACCTTTTTCTACAAGACCCGAGATGACCATATAGTTTGTGCCAGGCCACACCCCGCCGAGCCAGTAACGACCATTCGCTTTGTATTTAGGATGGCTGTAAGATAAGGAAGGTATGCGATGAGGACGATTGAATTTGGTAGTATCTTTCAGGTGGTTCACGAGCCGATCAAGCCTATCTTTAGAGAGAACATCAGTGTGAAGAGCCCAAAAAGCGTATATACCTTGCGTGGAACTAAGGCTATCATTGGCGAACAAATCATAGAGAAAACCATCTTTTTCGCTCCACATGTGCCGGTTGATATAGTCAGAAAGGCTCCTAATATCATCTTCAAATTCTTCTATTTCCTGCCAACGCTCTAAGTAAAAGCCCATTTTCAAGAGGATGTTTGCAACCATAATCTGTTGTAAACAGGCATCAAGCCAGACCATATGTCCATTACTATAGATGGTGTTATAGCCCTCGGGAACGCGTGGCATGTTATCCATTCCCGTGCCCCAACCGCTACTCCAGTAAGTGCCATTACGCCAAGTGCGGTTCAATTTCAGCCATTTGTAGTAGGCAGCAAGCACAGGAAACACCATGTTTAGACGCGAGTCGTCGCCAAACTGAATGTAATAAAGCCATTCCGACCATGGAAGTAGGTTGGGACCTGTACTGGTTGGGTCGTAACGTCCAAAGCAATCGCTGCCATCGGCACGTATTTCACGACATATAAAGCCATCAGGATGCTGCTTAGAATAGAAGTTATTGAGGGTGTTTTGAAAGGTAAAGTAACGCCGTCCGTAGCGACAGAACATCGTAATAAAGGCATCATCCCACATGAAGATATTGCCATTATAAGCCGGAGCGATATAACTGGAGACGAAACCTGACTCATCTAAGGGTTGACATACATTCTTAATACCGAGTTGCCAGGCTTTCCAATACATGTCAATCTCCTTAGAATGGCCCTCCCAATAAGGCTCTGGAAGCACTCTTTTGGCGTGTTCAAACGACTCGGGGATTTGTTTTTTGGGCTTCATTGTACGGAAAGCGTTCTCTGCAACGAGGGTTTCCATGACATAAGTATTCTTATAAGGCAACTTATAAAGCGGCGAACCAGACGGCATTAGGTTTTGTCCTGTTGCAGTGATCGCCATGAATGACACGATGAAGCCAATGATTTTTCTGTGCATTTGGTTTGTAATGGTTTTATATTTTCAGTAGTTTCTTAATCTTCCAGAATATCTCTGTGTTGTCCATAAAGCCTGTAAAGTCTTGCGATCCCGGTCCAAAGGCATAGACAGGGACAATAGTTCCCGTGTGGTCTTTTGTCGAAAAGTTGGCTGTTACGGTTCCCGTTGCCAAGTCACCTCCATGGATTGTCATGCCGCCTGTCTCGTGATCAGCCGTAATTATGACGAGCGTTTCACCATCCTTTGCTGCCCACTGCATGACCTTTCCAATCGTTTGGTCGAAGTCTAAGGTTTCTTTCATCAGCATATCCAACTGATTAAAGTGTCCATAATCATCGAGTTGAGACCCTTCTATCATCATAAAGAAGCCGTTCTTATTTTGATTTAACAGCGTAATTCCAGTCAAAGAAGCACGTGCAAGCAGGTCACCTCGTTCGTCGGGTAGTGGCGTATCGACCTCAAAAGGCACACAATAAACCTTACCGCTTTTTACGTTTTGCTGAACTTCTTCAAGCGAACGGGCGATGTAGTAGCCTTTCTTCTGAAGCTCATCAAAGAGGTTTCGTTTGTCCTTTCGATGCTCAAAATATTTTGATCCGCCTCCAAAGACAAAGTCAACTGGGCTGTTTATCATCTCCGAAACAAGCTCTTGTTCGTTATTTCTGTCGTGATTATGGCTGATGAAATCACAGGGAGTAGCATCCCAAAGGCGGCAAGTCACGGCAATACCAGCACTTTTTCCCGACGCTTTTGCATAGTCAACGAGCGACTTTAACGGTCGTCCCTCGTCATCAACTCCCACAGCATGATAGGCCGTTTTATAGCCTGTAGCCAATGAAGTGCCTCCCGAACCCGAGTCAGTAATAAGCCGATTGCTCGCAGGAGTAAAGGAAAGACCCGTCGTTTGAGCGTTCTCTATCCATAGATGGCCTCTGTTCACGGTCCAGGCTGCCTGAATATGCATCAAACTCATGCCGTCTCCAATCATCAAAATAACATTTTTCACCTTCTTACCCTTGGGAGGTTGAATCCTTTCTACGCTGTAAGGGTGGGCTAAAGTGAACGTCTGTAGTGCGCTGTTCTGGGCATATACGATGATGGTATTCAACAGAACGGCAGCAGAAACAAAGCATTTTCTTATCATCATGGATTGTAATTTATAAACTTTCTGGGCTATGTCATCTAAGTGTTTGATTTCTAACATCTTGTAATTTGCGGCATTTCACTTGATGATTTGCGTCAAAACATGCGGTGATTTGCATCAAATTGTAACATCATTTGCGTCAAAACACATTATCAAAAGCACCATACTATTCAACGAACTGACTCTTAACATGTTACGAGTTGTTTCGATTGAAGAGCAAACGCATCCATGCAGAGGTAATGTTTTGACACATTACACTCTGCATGTTGGTTTTTAATGCTTTATGTTTTGAGGCGCATCACTTGCTGCATCAGAAGTTAGAAGCATATCCTTTGTTTTGTTTTAACTTGCCATTCGACTTAATCACCTGGTTGATTTCATACGGCAAAACGCTGTAAGTGCCTCCTGGCTCATAGTCTTTGGCATCACCTTGCCCCGCACCTATGGTGATAACACCATGATAGGTCTTGCCGTTTATCGTGAGCGTAGTGCCATTTGTCACGTCAACGGGCGAGTCGGGATTAGTTCTATCCACGTGCTTGATGCCGTGTTTTGCTCCTCTTATCTTTGCAAGTGCATCGAGATTCCAAGCCGCATTGCCTCCTGCTGCCCATCGTTTGAGGTCCATCAGTCGGTCGGTCCATTCAAATGCCAACTCACAACGACGCTCATGCATGAGTTCTATCATTGTAGGTGCAGTGTAAGTAACGCCTTCCTGGGCGCGGTTTGCAATCCTGTTGAGCACAACGGCAGCCGCATTGTTCTGTCCTTGCATAATTAATGCCTCGGCTTTGAATAGCAACAACTCCGAGAAACGCATCAAAGGAACATTCAAATCGGTTGTAGGACGGTCGCCGTTTGTTGAGATATGGCTGTTCTCATAACCCGTAATCTTTCCATTTCCGTCGCGAATGATCTTGCCATAAGAGAACGGTTCCATATACTTCTTAAAGGCAAAGCCCACTTCAATGTCAGAGTTTGAATACCATTTCCAGTTTTCTCCGAAGTATTTGAAGCTGTCTCCATAAGCCAATAAGGTAGCATCGCGGCGCTGATCTTGGTCATTGTATTCCGCATAAAGCTCCAAAGTAGGCTTCATATAGCCCCATCCGTTGAACACACCCCAGCCTTTATTCTCTAATGAAATGCCTGGAAAGATGCTGCCAGCATAGTTACTTCCTCTTGAGTTTATAGACCAAATATACTCTTTACTCCATTCATTCTCGGCCTTAAACACGTCAGCATAGCTGTTGAGCAAGCCTCTTCCGCCTTCATTTTCGATTTTATCCACAAGCGCAGGTATCTTTGCCCACTGGCTGTTATCATGCTGTGCCCAGTATGCATAGGTTTTAACCATGAAACCTAATGCCGCATCTCGTGTGGCTCTTCCATAGTTATCAGCCGTATAATTCTTAAACCAGTCAAGACAATCAGCCGCTTTCTGCAAGTCTTCTACAATCAAACGATAGTTATCCATGACGGAGTTTTGCTGCTGAGGAACCTCATTTATCTGCCTCTCATAGTCTGAAAAGTCTTCATATTTCACGAAAGGCACGCCGTTATCTGGGCGTCCATAGCGATAGGCTATCATGTAGTGGGTGAATGCTCTCATGAAATATGCCTCGCCCAACGACCGCTTTTGCACCGCTGTTCGTTCGTTTTCAGGAATCAAAAGCGCGTGATAGATGATGTTGTTTGCGGCAGACATCGTCTCATACATTTGCTTATAGAACCACTTTATGGAGCCTTCTGAGGAGCCATCCATCTTGAGTTTCGCCAAGTTCATTTGGCTATTGCCTCGGTTTCTGCCGTAAACGATGTCGTCACCAGCACCTTGTTCGTAGAACAAATCACGTCCCCAGGTCTCTTCATAAGCGTAACAATCATATAAAGTGGTTACAGCTTTGATGTAATCTGCATCATTTTTCCAGAAGTTTCCCTCGTTAGGAGTTCCTTCTTTCGTAGTTTCTAACCAGTCACCTGTACAGGAAGAGAGCGTTCCTGCAATCAAAAGGAGAGAAAAGAATATTTTATTTATCTTCATAGTTGTCTGAGTTTTCGATTCTTAGAATTTGATTTTAACGCCCAACGAGATAGTTCTTGAAACAGGATATTGGCCACAGTCCAATCCCACTCCACCTACTTCGGGGTCTATTCCGCTATAAGGCGTGATAGTAAATAGGTTATCACAGCTCAAGGTTAGGTCGAGTGTGCTCTGTCGTTGGTTAAAGAACGCGAGCTTACGCAATAGGTCTGAGAACGAATAACTAATGGAAATGTTCTTCATTCTAAGGTAAGAACCACTCTCAAGATACCAATCTGATATCCTGCCGAAGTTGTCGTTATCGTCTGTCATGGATATACGTGGCACGTCATATGTAGGACCTTCCAACGCCTTTAGAATCTTTTCAGAGCGATTAAAGCTTCCAACGGCTTCATTTAATGTGGTATATTTATAGGCATTGAATAGCTTTGCACCATACGATCCCTGTAACATGAAGTCGAAAGTGAACTTCTTGTAGCTGAAACCTGCACTGAAAGCATAGGTCATTTTAGGCATTGCATTGCCTCGGAACTCATAGTCCCCCTCACCGATTGAACCATTTTGGTCGACATCTACAAACTTTAAGTCTCCTGCTTTGGCTTTAGGCTGCAGACGTTGTCCGTTAGAATTCACGTAAGCGGCAGCCTCTGCATCTGTTTGAAAGACGCCATCCGTGCGCAAAAGATAATAAGAATAGAGTGGCTTTCCTTCCGCACTGCGATACGGAGTGAGTTCTTTGTAGTGATAATCATCCTCATATGTCCACACAGGTTTACTGCCGTCAGGGTTGGCGGCACCGATATTGGTGAGTCTATTGCGTAGGGTTGCAACGTTAGCACTTACATAATAGCCGATGTCTTTACCCATTCGGTCTTTCCACAAGGCTGAAATCTCAAGGCCACGGTTATTTACTTGTCCGTCGTTGATAAGTGGTGACGCGATGCCTATAGTCGTTGGCCAGTTCACATCCTGTGTCTTGATGAGATTCTTTGTATTCTTATTGAAGAAGTCTACACTCAAATTCAGTCGGTTATTGAATAAAACGGCATCCAAACCAACGTCTACTTGCTCTGAGGTTTCCCATGTAAGATTCGGATTAAAGGCATTAGCGAGGAAGATTCCTGCCATCACTCGGTTGTCAATTCCTATCTGACTGCCCACATCAGGCGAATCGTTTGGATAGCGAGTCGATAGTGTTGCCACACCATATCCATAGCCAATAGACCCTAAGTTGCCTATTTTTCCCCAGCTGGCACGTAGCTTTAACATGCTCACTACATTGTTTTTCTTAAACCATGGCTCTGAAGTTATCTTCCAAGCTGCCGTTACTGACGGGAAATCTCCATACTTCTTGCCCCTCGGTAGACGGCTTGCATAGTCTCTTCTCATTGAAGCTGTAAAGAAATATCGGTCAGAATAGCTGTAAGCTCCACGTGCTACATACGACACATTGCGGTCTTTGTAGTACAGATCGTTTGGATTGATAACCTGGGTTCCATTGGAAAAGTACATCATTGAATTGATTTCGTCTTCGAATCCGCGCATAGTTGCGTCGTTAAATCGGTAACTATATTGCGAGGCGGTAGTCGAAACCATCAGTCCTAAGGTATGTTTCCCGAAGATACGGTCGTAAGTTAAGGTGTTCTCCCAATCCCATTGAGGCTCCCGATAGTTACGATAATAGAGCTCGTTCGTTAGATTTGGCTTCCCAATCTCTGTGCGTTGAGGACGCCAATAGCGTTGCATATAGTTGGTTTGCATCCAGGTAAAGCGTGAAGTTACATTCAAACCATTGATTGGTTGCACGACATCTAAGAACGTTGTTGAAGTGAAAGTAGAGGCATGATTGTTATCATACGCGGCCTGAAGGATACGCATTGGGTTAATGGCATCGCCATGAATGTTGGCATATTCGGCATACTTCGTCGGCACAGTACCCATATATCCTCCGCCCTCATAAGGGAAAGTGTTTCGTGGAAACATAATAGCGGCGAGGATAACTCCTGATTCTGCGCTCGTCGTATTAACGTCTCTAACGCGTCGATCCTTCCAACTTAGGTCCTCACGGATACGTAAGAACTTCGTGATATTCCACAAAGAATTCAGTCGTGCGGTAACTTGTCGGTTGTAAGTATTAACGAGTGTGCCGTCAGCATTATTGATTTCTAAGGACAAACGATTGGAAAACTCGGCGTTACCTCCTGATACTGCTATGTTATGTCGATTGAAAGCAGCTGTTCTGAAGACTTGTTTCACCCAGTCGGTATTGGTCTTTCCATAGACAGGATCACGGCTAATAACATCCCAACCGGCTGGAAGGGTGCTGCCAGCTTGCTGATAAGAGAAGGCACGCACACGCTTTTCGTCTTCCCACCCAAGTGACTTAGGCAGATGCTGTGCGGTAGAATAGCCAAAGACTCCATTGTATTCTATAGAGGGTTTGCCTGCCGTGGCCTGCTTGGTGGTTACAAGTATGACACCCGCCGAACCCGCATAAGCACCATAAATGGCTGCCGAGGCGGCATCTTTCAATACGGTTATCGATACAACATCACTCATATTAAAAGGTGCACCGGGTACACCATCAACCACATATAAGGGAGATTCGCCGTTGGGTGAGCCCATTCCACGAATCGTAATCGTTGGTTCGGCGCTGGGATGACCACCATTTGCAACAACCGAAACCCCCGGAATCTGACCTTGAAGCATTTGAGACACGTTGCTTACTGGGCGTTTTTGCAGTTTGTCTACATTGTCAACAGTCGCTACAGCGGCTGAAAGATCGCCCTTCTTTGCCTTGCCATAGCCAATGGCTACTACCTCGCCAAGCAGCGAAGCGTCTTCTTCCATCGTGAAATTAAGCTTTCCTCCCTTCTCAATCTTTTTCGTTATATTCTTATAACCGATTGAAGAAATCTGCAAAGTACTGCCTGGTGATATCATCAACACATAGTTTCCGTCTAAATCAGTGACTGTACCATTGCTCGAACCCAACTCTCTTACTGTTGCATTTTGAATCGGATTATCGTCAACATCAACAATCCTTCCTGTTACTTTCACCTTGTTTTGCTGCACAATTCCCGAGACTTCAGCTCCTGAAATGCCTCCCATTACAGGTGAAGGAACCAAAAAAGACAAAGCAGATAAGGCTGCTACCGTCATGATTCGGTATCTGCAACCCAGTAGTGTTTTTTCCTTTTCCATTCGTTTAGATTTTAATTTATAAATTTTAGGCTTAACATTCCTACGCGTATTGAGACAAAACGTGAGCCGATGAACCATAAAGCTGCACCTTTCCTGCGCTTTGTCATTAGCCGACCAACGTCAGTGTGTCTTGTTTTTCAATGTCTGTGAACGCTCGTTTTCCACGCCAATGCTGCATCGTTTCAGTGAGGCTAACCCACCCTCTACAGCCTTTCGCGATGCCATCTGATTCGCGGTGACTCGTCCGAAAAATACGTTTTCATCATGGTTTCATACAAAGCGGAACTTCACCTCTTAGGTTTCATGTTTAGGTTTACAAATAAGCATCGACCACAAAGATATATAAAATAAAAGAATATGTTGTTCTTTTTGCACAAATAAATTTCCAAATTGTACACAATTTCATTACTTTCGTAATGTAAGCAGGCTGTTTCCGCCTCTTCTTTCATAGATAAACGCACATAAAACACCCCCATCTTGTCCGTTAACAAGCACGATATTAAAGCGTTCACCAAATGTTTCTATGCAATGCTTTCCCTAAAAACATTCTTTCATATCCCAACCCCCATTTTTCAAAGTGATACAAATGTTGTTGTGAAATGACACAAATCATGCGGTAATCCGCGTCATTTCATCGCGTAATTTGTGCTATTTCATCGTGTAAAGTGATGGAAATTGTTTTGCATTTAATTATTAACTACGTTAATATCTCTAATAAACCATCTGCCGTTGCAAATGTTGTAATATGCAACGCCGTAGGTGTTGTACCTTTGATAGCCCAGGATTGACAAGCGAAAGCGAAGTCTACCCTGGGGCATTTGCAATTAGAGGCAACAACGTCGTAGGCGTTGTACCTTTTATTTATTGGTATTTTATCGAAGCATTCCACGCAGAAAATGTACAACACCTACGGCGTTGACCTCCTCACTACATGCATAACCCAGGGTAGGCTGATGCCAACCCTGGGCTATCAAACGTACAACGCCTTCAGCGTTGAACTTAAATGGTATTCTAAACAACGGCATTTCATGCACTAATCTGCGTCAAATGGTCGTGTGTTTTGCCGTATTTTACACGATGAAATGACGCAAACCATTTAACCTTTAATTATCAATCATGTCACACTCACAATTGTTTTATCTCGCAACTCGGTGCGAGTTGTTCTTCTGATAGCCCGGGGTTGGCGAGGAACGAGCCTACCCCGGGTAAACGTTCGCAAGGAGATTCAACGCCGTAGGTGTTGAGCTTTTTCTATAAAGACACGCTTATAATGAAACCTTTTATGGCGGATTACGCCGAAAAAGCACAACACCTACGGCGTTGTTCCCCACAAACCATACGTTAACCCAGGGTAGCCTGCACTATCGTTTGGCAACCCTGGGCTATCAAAAACGCAACACCTACGGCGTTGATACGTTTATTTTATAATACAATTAATGCCAACATACAAATAAAAGAATCGCAAAATGTGTCAATATCCCAATGGATATATTTTCCATTATGAATGTTATAACGATGCAACACCATAGGTGTCGCGCTAATATTCCAATAAATACATCTGTTACCATGAATGTTCTCACTATGCAACGCTGTAAGCGTTGTACCTTTGACAGCCCAGGGTTGACGAGCGAAAGCGAAGTCTACCCTGGGTCATTTGACGTGAGTGGCAACAACGCTGTAGGCGTTGTACCTTTTATTCCTCATCATTTTATCGCGGCATTCCAAACAGAAAACGTACAACACCTACGGCGTTGACCTCCTCACTACATACATAGCCCAGGGTAGGCTGCCGCCAATCCTGGGCTATCAAACGTACAACGCCTTCAGCATTGAACTGCAAATGCATTATAAAACACGTCGAATGATCATACAATTAGTGTCATTTCATCGCGTGAAATGACGCAGATTGTAGCATTGTTTGGTGCAAATTACATTACGATAATTAATGAAACGTTACATTAGTAAGCAGGGAGGACGAAAAAAAGGAAGGGCCGTTAGGACCTTCCTTTTTAGATATGTCATGACTTTTAATGTCGAATGCGAGGCTAAACTGAATCGAACATTCATCTACATCAAATTGAATCCAAGGGATGATTGAAGGGAATGTCAATCAAGTTTGAATCAAAGATGCGTCAAGATTGTACCAAATGTAGAACAGAAATAGTTCAGATGCAATGCTGTTTACTTTGAAACTTCATCATTTGGAGCCTCAAACCTTTAGCCCACCTGACTTCCAGCTTTTACCTCTCCGAGTGTTGTTGTGACGCTAAGACTACCATCAAAGTTCACTGCGCTTAGGATCATACCTTGACTTTCGATGCCCATCATCTTGCGAGGAGCAAAGTTTGCCACGAAGAGTACATCCTTTCCTATCAGTTGTTCTGGCTCATAATAGGCTGCAATTCCACTGAGAATGGTGCGGTCTTCGCCACTACCATCGTCGATAGTAAACTGCAACAGCTTCTTACTTTTCTTCACTTTCTGACAGTCTTTGATATGTCCCACGCGAATATCTAACTTTTCAAAGTCTTCGAAAGCCACCTCTTTTTTAATTGGTTCGGCCTTGAATGCAGCGGCTTCATTAGCTTTTTTGGTCGCCGCAAGCTTGTCAAGTTGATATTGAATGACGTCATCTTCAATCTTATCAAATAGTAACTCGGGCTCAGCGAGTTGGTGTCCAGCCTTCAAAAGGTTTGTACTGCCAAGCTCGTTCCAGTCAAACGACTCCATGTTTATAAGCTTTCTGAGCTTCTCTGAAGAGAAAGGAAGGAATGGTTCGAATGCAATGGCGAGGTTAGCAACTAATTGTAGCGATATATATAGAATCGTTTCAACGCGCTTTGGGTCTGTTTTCCATACCTTCCAAGGCTCACATTCGGTGATATATTTATTGCCAATGCGTGCCAAGTTCATGGCTTCTTTCTGGGCTTCTCTAAACTTAAAGGCATCCAAATAGGCTTCCAACTTGTCCTTAACTCCCTCAAACTCTTCGAGGGTTGCACGGTCAACGTCTTGCAATTCGCCACAAGCCGGAACCACACCTGCCCAATATTTCTTAGTTAACTGCAAGGCACGGTTAACGAAGTTGCCATAAATGGCGACAAGTTCTGAGTTATTACGCTCTTGAAAGTCTTTCCAAGTGAAGTTATTATCCTTAGTTTCTGGCGCATTGGCAGTAAGTACATAGCGCAACACATCTTGCTTTCCAGGAAGTTCTTTCAGGTATTCGTGGAGCCATACTGCCCAGTTTCGGCTCGTCGATATCTTGTCGTCTTCAAGGTTTAAGAACTCATTTGCGGGTACATTGTCAGGAAGTATGTAACCACCATGGGCTTTTAACATCGTCGGGAATATGATACAATGGAACACAATGTTATCTTTTCCGATGAAATGTACTAAGCGTGTGTCGGGTTCTTTCCACCATTTCTCCCACGAACCAAACTTATTTGGTTCTTTGTCGCATAGCTCTTTGGTATTACTTATGTATCCAATTGGGGCGTCAAACCAAACATAAAGCACTTTGCCTTCAGCCCCTTTAACTGGTACTGGGATTCCCCAGTCGAGGTCACGGGTCATTGCTCGTGGTTGAAGATCCATGTCAAGCCAGCTCTTACACTGCCCATATACATTGGGACGCCACTCTTTATGCTCGTCAAGTATCCACTTTTTGAGCCAGGTTTGATATTCGTTAAGAGGTAAATACCAATTCTTTGTCTTGCGAATCACAGGCTTTGACCCAGAGATTGTAGAGTGGGGATTAATCAATTCCATTGGACTAAGGTCGCTTCCACACTTTTCACACTGGTCGCCATAAGCGTTTTGATTGTGACAATGCGGGCATTCGCCCATGATATATCGGTCAGCAAGGAACTGTTTTGCTTCCTCATCATAATATTGTTCGCTTTCTTTCTCAACGAGTTTCCCGTCATCATAGAGCTTCTTAAAGAAGTCGCTGGCCACCAAACTGTGGGTTTTGCTCGTTGTACGGCTATAGACATCAAAGCTGATTCCAAACTCTTTGAAAGATTCTTTGATGAGTTTATGATAGCGGTCACAAACATCCTGTGGCGTGATTCCTTCTTTCTTGGCACGCAAAGTGATTGGCACGCCGTGCTCATCACTACCGCCAATGAAGACCACCTCTTGCTTTTTAAGTCGCAAATAGCGTACATAGATGTCGGCAGGAACGTATACTCCCGCGAGATGTCCTATGTGAACACCTCCATTTGCATAAGGCAATGCCGCGGTAACTGTTGTGCGTTTGAATTTCTTTTGTTCCATCTCAATCGTTGGTTATGATTTCTTTGCTTGCAAAATTACAATAAATCATGCGTAAATCAAAGAAATTAAACGAAATTATCAAAGGCTCTTGACATGGTCATACCTATGTTATTTTCAACTCTTTGAGATGTTTTTGCGCGGCGAAAAGGCCTTATGCAAGCTGCGAACCCATGCGAACGGCCTGACGAATGCGGTCGGCCATGCCGATACCATCACGCAGATTACCTCCGATAATGAGGCCTTTGTGTGCCTGTTCTATACGATTTACTGCCTCAAATCGTGCCCCACTTGACAACTCATACTGTGGAATGGCACGCTCATGACGGAAGATTCGTATCATATCGGGTTGCACATTAGCTGGCAAACCAAGCATTGTTGTCAAACCTTTACAAACCATTTGCTGGAGTTTGGCATCGGTTTTATCGAGCATTTCGGGGTGATTCGTGCCACCGATAAAGAAAGAATAGAGTGCGCCTGCAGTTGGACAACGTTGTGAAAAGCAAGCCGAAGGGAAAAGAATCCCCAAGAATGGTTGTTTCTCACACGTCGGAATGAGTCCTCCAAAGGCTTTATTCTCCACCCCATGTGCGTCAGAAAGGCCGACACTTACCTGTATAATTGGGGCATAACGCAAGGCAGATATCGCTGCCATATCAGCCTCTTCAACAAATGGAAGCATTGTTTTCAGCGCATAAGCTCCCACAGTAGTGATGACGTGTTGGCTGCAAAGACTGATTGTTTCGCCCGTAGCTGTCTTATAACTTACCTGCCATTGGCCGTTCATAGGCGTCACAACAACCTCTTTTGCGCCCAAGATGATGTTTGATTCTCCTACTGATTGTGCCAGTGCTTCAGTCAAACGGCTCAGTCCTCCCACTGCAGAAAAGACCTTTTTTGTAGCTAACCGCTCGCGCTCTGACTTCTTTTCCTTGCTCTTTGCTATCCCTCCACGGATAAAACTGCCATAGTTTTGCTCTAAGTTATATAGCTTTGGCAATGCAAAACGCGTGATAAGTGTGTGTGGATTGCCTGCATATACGCCCGAAACAAAGGGATCTACGGCATAGTCTAAATAGCTTTTGCCGAGTCTTCTGACCACCATTGAGGCCACATCTTCATCAGGATTCGTCCCTTTTCGACGGAAAGGCTCTCCCAAGATGCCGAATTTGTCGCGCCAAGTAAATAGTGGAGTGCGCACGGCCCCTATCAAAGAAGAAGGTATAGCGTGGAACTTTGTGCCCTTCCATATCCACCTTTGTCGTGCCTCTTCATGCGCTTCTTCGAGAGAACAGCCCCATTGGGCAAGGTCATGGAATAGTTCTGCCACCTCAGGATAACTCACAACACCCGTATTTGGGCCACTTTCGAACGTGTAATCTCCTTGTTGGTAGGTGTGAATCTGCCCGCCAACACGTTGTTCTTTCTCAATAACAACGACATGTTTCCCACTTTTTTTCAACGTGTGTGCAGTCGTTAAGCCCGTCAATCCAGCACCAACGACAATGGCATCAAGCTTTGTTTGTATTTCGTTTTGCATGTAAACTTTGGGTAAATTCATTAAACTGGGGTTGAGAATTGTTTGTGATTGTCTCGCATCATGGGGTCAAACGCAGCGGCAATATTGCGTACAAACGGCATGCCTTCTGGCAAAACGTGCAATGATTCATCATCAAACACAATCAAACCATCGTCTTGAAGCGTCGTCAATTGTTGCTCATCATAATGAATTGCCTGCTTAATCGTCTCAACACTACACTGCAATCGCGTTGCCATGTCACGCCAGTTGATGCTGTTGTTACACATGATACATTCGATGACTTCACGCGTTATGCGCTGCCATTCCATTAAAGCATAGCCACGATGAATAGGCATTTGTCCTGCATTGACACGCGAAACATATTCTGAAATGTCTTTCGTGTTTTGTGCATAAGCCTCATCCAACTGGCTGATTCCCGACACTCCAAAAGCATATACCTGTGCCGTGATGCGGCGAGGGCAGTATCCTTGGAAGTTACGATGAAGCGAATGATGCTGTAAAGCCACACTCAAGTCGTCGTCGGGCAACACAAAGTGGTCCATGCCGATAGGCACATAACCCGCTGCCTGCAATGTTTTTGAGGCCTCTTCAAACATCTTTAACTTCTCGTTTTGACTCGGAAGACCTGCCTTTTCCAATATCATTTGTCGTTTAAGAAGACTTGGAAGATGTGCATAACTGAAAGTAACCAAGCGGTCGGGACGCAGAGAAATCGCCTTCTTTATTGTCGAAACAAACGCTGATACGGATTGTTTTGGCAAACCATAGATAAAGTCAAAGTTCACCTTTGCACCGCCTTCACGCAGTATTTTCATGATGGTTTCAACAGGAAGTAAGGCCGGTTGTCGATTCACACAACGCAAAACCTCGTCATTAAAGTCTTGAATTCCAAGACTAAAGCGGTTAAATCCACTGTCAAGTAGATAGTTCCAGTCCTCTTCTTTCAGGTATCCTGGGTGACATTCTATGGCGATTTCTGGCCTATCTATTGTCTCAAAAGCCGACAACAAATGTTCGTTGATGCTACGAATGAAATGCAACGGCATTGAAGAGGGACTGCCTCCACCATAATGAATCTGACTAATTCGGCGGTCTTTTCTTAGATGTGGCAACAGCAAATCAATCTCTTTGTGCAGTGTTTCAAAATATTCTGTAATGCGATCCGGCTTCGCCATGGCCACAGAATTACACCCACAATAATGACAAAGATGCCTACAGAACGGCACATGGATATAGAATGAGATGTTGTCTGCAGTGGCATCATTAGATGTTTCAACAGCCTTCAAATAGTCGGTCTCATCAAACGGACCGAAAGAATTGGCCGTTGGATAACTCGTATAGCGTGGAACGGGAACGTTATATTTCTTGAATAGTGTTTCGCTCATTGTCTTTTGATTGTTCATTCATGTACATTGTATAAAAGAAAGAGGCTAAAGCGATGGCGCCTTGTAGGGCAAACATGCCGGTGTAGCCTATGCTATTGGCGATGATTCCGCAAATAATGGAGATGAGAATCCCCATGAGATGTGTGATAACGGTTTGCACTGTGAAGTCTGTTCCCTCCCTTCCTGCACGCACATGTTGCATAGATGACGTGTAAACGACTACTGTTCCCATGCCATAACTGCCCCAAAGCACAACAATGGCAAGCGTTAACAGCAAGGTTGTTGGATGGGATAAGGACAGCAATACAAAGGATATTGTTGCGAGAAACATAATGAAAGCAAAGATCACTCGCATGCGTTTATACCCCCAACGACGCACAAAGAGTCCTGCCGGATAGGCCGTTACAAAGGCCGAACCAATGCCAACGATGCCACAAAGAAAGCCTATCTCCTTCATCGAATAACCCAAATCGACCATAAAAGGCTTTAACATTGACATGACACCGATAATTCCTGTGTAATAAAGTACTAAGAAAATGACTTGTCGAGAGATTCCTTTCTGACGGAAAAACAGCCCAAAATCCTTCCACGTGGCACGCTGCTTGACCTTGTTTTCCTGCTGAAATGTAAGCTTCTTATGCAGTAACAACGGGATAAGGGCTATGAGAACAAACACACTTAAGCATTGCGCCACACGACTCCAACCATACTTATGGAGCACCATGAGCAACACTCCACTTCCTAAAAGGCTACCCCCAAAGCTGCCCATTGACTGCATGCTGTTCAATAGTCCACGCTGTTTATGCGATGAAGTGCGTATGGCCAAGGCGTCAGTAGCAATGTCTTGCGTTGCAGAAGCCATTAAAGCGAGCAGAATAATGACGATTAAGAAGTGGAAAGATGACGGCACTATAGCTCCCAAATTGAAGATACTTGTCAGCAAAACTAATAGGGCATAGACAATCTCTACACCGACAATGGTGCGTTTGTAGTCACGAATCGTGTTGCAATGGCGGTCTACTGCTGGTGCCCAGAACACCTTTAATATCCACGGAAGCTTAATAACTTGCAGCAAACCAATAATAGAAAGCGGCACAGCTTGCTCGCGCAGGATGACTTGAAGGGCTGTAGTGAAGAAGCTCATCGGCACAGCTTGCGCGATATATAGACTAAAGAAGACAGTCAAATAGGCTGTCTTCTTGACGTTTTCTTGATGCATGTATTGAATGATTTGAAGCTTATGGGTGGAGTTTGAAGATTAAAGAAGTGCCCAACATGAATGGTTTTCCACGCTGAGCATACGTTGCTGAAGAGGCAAAAGCATAGCTCATGTAGTGCGTGTTTGTAGTGTTTTTACTCCAAATCTCCCATGTAAAACATCCCTTAGTGGCTGCAACCTTGAGATGAAGTAGGGCATAAGAGGGTTGCATCAGACGGTTATCTTCGGTCCAATAAATCTTACCTGTGCCGAGAAGTGTTGCATTCAGCATGAGTTTATCTAAGCCAATGATGTGCGGAATGGTATAGTTGGCCACCAAAGCTATGGTTTGTCGTGGCACCATGGGCAACATCTTGCCTGTAAAACTAATGGTGTTGCTCTTTTCATAACGTAGGAACTTTGCATAGGTATACCCGTAGTTGGCTTGCAGTTCGAATTGTGTTGTCGGGCGCCATGTGGCAGAAAGCTCCAAACCTTTACTGTTAGAGTGGCCTGCATTGTTGATAATGTTGCCCAAACCTGGTACAGTTGAGGTCACCTGTTGATGCTTCCAATCAATATAGAAGAGCGCCATTTCGGTTTGAAGTGTACCATTCAAGAAAGCCATCTTTGTCCCAATCTCATAGTTCCAGTTATATTCGGGGTCATAAGCTGGTAGTTCATTCGTTGTCGAAGTAAGGTTATAACCTCCTGCTTTATATCCTCTTGCGATTGAAGCATACACCATTTTGTCGGCCGAAAGCTGCTGACTGAGTGTAAATTTCGGTGTAAACTGCCTGAAATATTTATGTGCTTCGAACGTCGCTGTTTGTACTTTACTCGATGGTCCGGCAGTCAATGTATATCTGTTTGCTTCATAGTTTTCGCCGACACGCTCGTAGTCATAACGCAATCCCACTGCAATGTGCGTGCTCTTTGTTAGGTCATACGTTGACTGATGATATAAAGCAGCTGCCCAAGTGGGGTTGTGATAGTACTTAGGTGTAGCTAAACTGCGTGTAATGAATTGCGTTTCTACCGAGTTATTCGCCTTTTGATAGAAGCCAAATGCGCCCACAATCCAGTGATATCTGCCTTTAATGTCGGCCGAACGCAACGTGAATTCCTGGCTCACGAGCGTTTGTTTCAGTTGTGTTGTGACGAAAAAGAGATCCTGAGGAGTGAAGTCTTGGTCGATGTGTTGTTTGTCGTTGCTGTGTTGAAACGATGTTTGCGCATTGAAACGGAAGGCATTTCCGCGATAAAGCCAGTTCATTCCAGCCGACAACACATTGCGTCTGTAGTCGCTGTTACGGTTATAATTCACGGCATCGGCAGTGTTATCATTGGCATGATAGACGCCATATGGGTAGCCACCTTGGGTAGAATGGTCGAAAAGCACATTCAAACGCATCGTCCAAAGCGGTGCCGCCTGCCAGGCAAGTCCTATCTTTGCGTTTGCATCTTGCAAGTTGTCAGCCTTCTTTCCCGTATAAAGGTTGCGAAAAAATCCCTCGTTGTGGTGGTAGTTTCCAGCCACATGAAGTCCTAAACGCGGTGCAATCTTTTGATAATGTGCCACACCCAAGCGCACATCATTATGCGAACCATAACTGATTTTGGCTATAGTGTTCTGGTAATCTAAAGGCGAATAGGTATAGATATTAATGAGTCCACCTGTTGAATTGCGTCCATAGAGCGTGCCTTGTGGGCCTCTCAATACTTCAATTCCACTGATTCCAGCGAGTTCTAAGTCGACAACTGACCGGTCGAAATAAGGCATACCATCGACATATAAGCCTACAGATGGCGCGTTGGTCTTTGAACCTATGCCACGAATATAAATCGGAGTGTTCTGTCGAGCGCCATAATCGGCGATGAAAAGATTAGGAAAAACACAGCTCATGTCACGCAAACCATTCAGCTCATTGTGTTGAAGAAAGTTACTTCCTGCCACAGAAACCGACATGGGAGCATTGTTCAGATTGTCTTGCTTGAATCCTTTTACAACCACTTCTGATAGCGTGTGGTGTTGAACTATAGTCGAATCAGCTGTTTCTGCCAGTGCATTTAAGGGAAGAAATGCCGCACATAGGAAAAGAAATGACTTCATGTTTTTGTTTTATATAAAATATTTTGCAAAGTTATAAGCTTTTAACAAATTTCACAATCATCATTTATTAGGAAATGAAAACATGCATATCATCGCATGAAACACGGCGAATGAAAGCCAAGTTTGTTGTTAGTGGCATTATAAAATGCATGTTTCAATGCCACAGGTGTTACGCTTTCCCTTGAAAATCATCATAAAATCATGGTGTGAAATGATGGAAATGGTATTACAAAATACATGTTTCAACGCCATAGGTGTTGCGCTTTTTTTGATTAATCCGCCATAAAAGGTTTTATGGTAAGCATGCCTTCACAGAAAAAGCTCAACACCTATGGCGTTGAATCTCCTTGTGGATGCTCACCCGGGGTAGGCTCGTTCCTCGCCAACCCCGGGCTATCAAAAGAACAACTCGTACCGAGTTGCGAGATGAAACAATTGTAAGGGTGACATGGTTGATAATAAAGCGTGAAACGATTCCCGTCACTTTACACGATGAAATAGCACAAATCACCGCGCAATTCGCGTCATTTCATTGAGTAAAATACGGCAGATTACGCGATGATTTGCCTTGCATTATTTAACCTTTAATTATCAACAACGCTACCACCCCTAATTAATCCCAAAATAACTCCATCCGGTTCAAAGAGTAACTACTCCCCTCTCTCTTCGGAGAGGGGCTGGGGGTGAGGCTGAAAGACACTGGGGGTGAGGCTTTATTCCCCTCGCATCACACTCTCATCGCTCTCCCCAATCGCCGCGATCAAGCTGGCGGTAGCTTATGGCTTCAGCCAGGTGGTCGGCTTCAACGCATGGTGCCCCTGCCAAATCGGCGATTGTTCGCGCCACCTTTAGAATGCGACTATAGGCTCGGGCCGATAGACTTAGTCGCTCCATGGCCATTCGTAGCATCGCTATTCCTGCGTCGTCGGGTTCTGCATACGTATGAATCATGCGCTCAGACATTTGTGCATTGCAGTGCACAGCCTTGATTTCGCGAAAACGTTCGGTTTGAATTTCACGCGCACGGATAACACGTTGGCGAATGGTTTCGCTGCTTTCGCCCGGCTTTCCGCGACTGATATCCTTAAAAGGAACTGGAGTTATCTCGCATTGTATATCTATTCTATCGAGCAAGGGGCCTGAAATCTTGTTCATATAGTGCTGGATTTGTCCCGGCGTACATACGCAATGGTGCGTTGGATCGCCATAGTAGCCGCAGGGACAAGGGTTCATACTGGCCACAAACATAAACGAACAAGGAAACTCTATGTTATATTTTGCCCTACTAATGGTTATCTTTCGGTCTTCTAAAGGCTGTCGAAGTACTTCAAGAGTATGCTTATTAAACTCAGGTAATTCATCACAAAACAAGACACCATTATGGGCTAACGAGATCTCACCGGGCATGGGATTGGTGCCTCCTCCGACAAGTGCTACCTCGGAAATGGTGTGATGTGGTGACCTAAAAGGACGCTGACTGATGAGCGATGTGCCACAACCCAACTTACCAGCAATGCTATGTAGCTGCGTTGTTTCAAGGCTTTCGGACAATGAGAGCGGTGGAAGTATGGAAGGAAGTCGCTTGGCCATCATCGACTTTCCACTGCCGGGAGGACCTATCATGATAAGATTATGGCCACCAGCTGCGGCAACTTCGAGCGCACGTTTAACGCTTTCTTGTCCCCGAACATCACTAAAGTCGAGATCAAACTGCGTTTGTTGTGCATAAAACTCCTTTCGTGTGTCGATGATTACAGGCTCAAAGTGGGCTGACCCCGTAAGAAACTTGATGACTTCTACGATGTTTTCCATGCCATAAACATCGAGATTATTGACCACGGCAGCCTCTCTGACATTGCTTTTGGGCACGATGAGTCCTTTGAAATGCTCTGAACGAGCTTTGATAGCAATAGGAAGTGCACCCTTGATAGGTTGAAGTTGGCCGTCAAGGCTTAGTTCTCCCACCATCATATATTGGTCAAGGCAAGCTGTTTGGATGCTTCCATTGGCGGCAAGTAAGGCAATTGCCAACGGCAAATCAAAGCTACTGCCTTCCTTTTTGAGGTCAGCGGGAGCCATATTCACGGTGATATCGGCTTTGGGAAACTTGTAACCACAATATAAAAGGGCTGCAGCGATGCGGTCACGCCCCTCTTGAACGGCCTTATCTCCAAGTCCGGTGAGGTGGTAAACAACGCCAGGATTCATGCTCACTTCAATCGTTACAGTGGTTACTTCGAGTCCGTTGACAGCGGCACAATAGGTTTTTACAAGCATGATTAGAAAGAGTTAAGGTTATTATAAGAGTGGAATGTCCACTAAAAATCAAATCATCTTTTCGATACGGGCAATGAGATCATCGGTCGAAAGCCCACAAGCAATGATGCGACCACGCTGTAACAAGAGATTATCTGGTACGGAAGTGAGTCCTAATTTGAGTACCAATGGTCCCTTAAACAACTGTTCATCGCAGACAACGGGCCATCGAACACCCTGACTTTCAAGGTTATCTTTGCAAGCTTTTCGGCTTGCATCAAGGTTGATTCCAAGCAATTGGAGTTTTCCATTGGCACGCGTTTGCATATCAAGCAAGCGCTGTTGCAGTGTGGAACTCTCATAACTCCACGATGCCCACGTATAGATGATGGCAACAGGAGCCGAAGAATAGGTTGTGGAAGAAATGGATTTGCCCTGTATATCCATAGCCGAGAATGCAGGAAATCTATCAGAAGAGGCATCGGCAAGCGGCTTTATTTGAGCTAAAAGATGGTTCAAATAGCCATTGCGAGCCTGTTCTTTTTGCAATGAAAGCAACAAACGATAGGCTTGTTTGTAATTGGGCTGGGGCTTACGAAGTAGATATTTGTCAATGAGATAAGGGCCAACAGCGGATTCAGGATGATCGTTGACGAAATATTTCACGTCTTTTTCAATCTCGGGGGGCGATGAATTAGCAATCTGATGACGGAACTTTGTCATCAGTTTATTATCATCTGTTCCCGTGATTTCAAGTTCTTTGAGGTGTGAAGCGTCGCCTTCTACGTCGACAGAACCACCAGGTTGTGCAAAGATGGGTTGCTCAGAGAAGTTTGGAAAGACTATAACGAGCACGCCATTCTCTTCACATGGAAGCTCATAAGAGAAGCGTCCACCCTCTACTTTTATGGTATCTAAGCCTGTTATTAGGCCGTCGGGACTGTATACATAGAACTCACCTTGGTTGAGATTAGTTAGTCTTCCGTCGATTTCGAAATGGTGTTTATCGGTTCCACAGGCTGCCAACACCAACGTGAGTACTATGAGAATACAGAGTTTTTTCATCGATTTACTTTAGCAAATTCAAGGTCGTTCTTGGCATATTCGGCCAAAGAGGGATCCTTTTGCAATGCATCTTTCAAGTAGGTTGCAGCCGCATCATTCTTTCCTTGGCGTGCATTGAGCACGGCAAAGAGATAATATGTCAGTCCATTTGGCTGCTGAATAGCCTTCAAAGTCTGTTCAGCTGCGACATAATTCTTATTCATCAACTGCGCAAGTGCAGCGCTATTGTTGTTATTAAAGAGTTCATCCGAAGCGTTAGCATAGTTTCCTCGTGCGATATGTAGATTGCCAAGAACCTCATTAAAGCCATTCGCCTCAGTGGCATCTGATAGATGTCGTTCTGCATCGGCAATTCTTCCGTGTGTCAAATCAATATAAGCCTTGTTGGCAAATGCCTCTGGTGCTTTGCGGTTTACTTGCAAAGCTTTCTCCAAATAGCTTTGAGCCGTCTGCTCATCACCATCGTTTAATGCCAAGGCAGCAAGGTTGTTATAAGCTCGGTAATCGCGATCATAGAGCTCAGTAGTCTTTTTATAGATAGCCTTCTTAGCGTTCTTGTCGTTTGTTAACGATGCCGCATAGAGCAATTCCTCAAGACTTAACTTCGTAGGATCAGCCGCATATTGCTGTTGAATCTGGTCATCGCTACGACCAATTGTTTGATAATTGATAATCAAACGACTGCGACGGAGTTCTGGAAGAATGCCATCGGCGAGCTCACGGAAGCCTTCACTCATGTTACGTATTTGCTTTTCACGCTCTTGTGGGTCTTTATACATGGACAGAACGCGTAAGATTACGTCCTTATCTTGTATCTTACTCGCCTGAACGAGCTTCATAAAACCATCCCAATCCTGTGCGGTGTAGTGGGCATCTATGTCTGTTTTTAGTTTCGTTCCTTTGAGTTGTTGCTTCACATAGCCTTCACTGACATTCTGACGCTTATTGGCTAACTTATCGTTAAAGCTGAAACCACCTTCTGGAGAGGCATAAGCTTTCACCTCAACATTCTTGATTGCCAGTCCTTCTCGGTCTGAATTGATGCGCTTAAGCATGCTAACAAACTCGCGAACACTATTGTTTTTCAGCTCATTGCTACGTAAATTAGCTTGGTTTATGAGGAATTTTACGTTGGCTTCTTGCTTGCGATCTATCACTCTTTGAAACGAATCGAGCGCCAAACAAGCACCGCCTTGGAGCATAGCCTTACGATAAAGTTCTGCTGTTGCAATGACTCCAGTGGCAACTTTGATTGCCGGAACATTGACTTTTGAATTTCCTATGCGTGCATTGAACGTCAAATACATGTCGCTTTTCTGCATGGCTGGCACATAATCAAACGAAGTTTTCATCGTGTAA
>QWCO01000259.1_pt1 | contig 45581 bp, 31 predicted proteins | sample 1972611 | NCBI WGS metagenome assembly QWCO01 (sample SAMN09866706, study PRJNA288562) | Human oral metagenome isolate term1_saliva, whole genome shotgun sequencing... | reverse complement strand
TTAAAGATGGGTGGTGGTTGATAGGTTTTGGCTGTAACGTTCTGTGTTATCGGTTGACTTAATGTCTCTGTGGAATGCTGTGTGTTCTGTTCATCTGTGCTTTTCTGTGAGAGAAAGTACGCACCCTCCGTGAGAAATGAATTGTCCTCTATAAGAGAAAGAACGCAACCTCCGTGAGAAAAAGAATGTTTGAGAGCCGTATGGGGAGGTTAACACTCACAGGGCGCACGGCTTTTCATGTCTTAACTCCATGATAACATGTAATGTGTTTTCGCCTATCACGGAGACTATCAAGCAGCTGGTTTACTTGTCAACTTGTCAACTTGTTAACTTGCTTATTCTATCTGAAGATAATTCAAAGGTTGTTTTGTGTAATTCATAAGCGTATAAAAAGCAAAAGTTCCACCCTGGTACGCATTCTTAAGAGGCGTGGTGGAAACTGTCGCTGCAAAGATATACCTTTTATTTTAGTCTTGCAAGCGTTTTAGAATAAATTTTTGAAAATCAATGAAATAGGTGGGTTTAGATGGTATTGGGGTGGTTGTGTTTCTATTAATCACGTTTATTTGTAAACTGTTTTCATGTGTCTTGCATGGAGTATATGCTTTTCAAGATAGAAGAAGAGGCCTTTCTACGTCTGAGAACATGCTCTTCTTGCCATGAGAAGGGCGTTTTCTACGAGCAAGAAGGGCATATACTCGAACGCAAAACATAACACGCTGATTACTTGTGGGTTATATCCTCGGTTGTAGGCGATGATAGCTGTGTGTTTTGAGGGTGGTCGGCTTGGTGGGTTGTAAGGATTTTTCGTCATCCTGCTGACTTGTTTCAGATAAGGGAGTAGTATGTGAGGTTACCCCTACTGGCCTGCTTGTGTGGGGCATGAGAAGGTTTCTCTTTCACGCTGGTGACTTTTTTCTCTCACAGAGCGCACGGAGGTCACGGAGGTTTTAAGCGCACGGTTTCGAGCTCACAGAACGCCTTCGGCATACAGAGTTCACAGAGCGTTACTGCCAAAGATGGCTGTAAGGTTCTGTGAAATCGGTTGACTTAATGTCTCTGTGCGCCTTTGTGTGTTCTGTTCATCTGTGATTTTCTGTGAGAAAAAGAACAATTGCAAGACTCGCTGGGGAGTTTTTTCTCTCACAGAGCGCACTGAGTTCACTGAGCATTATTGCGCACAGTTTCGAGCCCACAGAAGGCCTCCGGCATACAGATATCACAGAACGTTTCAGCTAAAGATGGCTGTAAGGTTCTGTGATATCGGTTGACTTAATGTCTCTGTGGAATGCTGTGTATTCTGTTCTTCTGTATTCTTCTGTGAGAAATAGCACACCCCTCTCTACTTCTGATGTTTATATACAACGTAGAAGAAGATACATAATGTGATTTTAGAGATGAGGCTCCCAAAGCTGCTAAGAAACGGTGAATACGTATCTACTAAATTCAGTGGGAAGAAATCAAGGGTATCTACAAAGAATGAAATGATACCAGTGTTGTAGACCAAAAAGTAAAGAGAAATCACAAGACTGGTGATTGCACCAATCAAGCCAATCAATGTTGCTGTTTTAATCTTCATATTCTGTTTGTTTTAGTTAATATCTTCTCAGCCTCATAGATGGGTGTTGGGTGATGAGTGATGGGTGTTGATGAATAGCTATAGAAGCGTCGAAGCGGGTCCACACCTTCATCAAGACATAAGCAGCCCCATAGGGGTATCTCGGTGATCACGCCCCTCCCTTTGGGGGAGGGGACGGGGGAGGGGCCACTGTTGTTGGTTGTCGATGGCCCGCTAATACACCTTACGCCCCCTCCCTTCCTTATCCTTCACGATAACTATCTGGCGTCGTCCAGCCTGTTGAGGGTTGGTTTTTATGCCAGAGAGGGTGTAGGCAGTAGACGGCTGAGGGGCATTGTCAGCAGGAAACGAGGTGATGGCTGCAGTTGTATTCAGCGGTGTATAGCGGAAAGAGATAGTGTTATCATGGTTCTTCGCAATCCCTGTTATCCCCGCTAAGTCCGTCACTCTATAGTTCGTATAGAAGCTAAGACGCGGGTCGGTAGAGCTCGTCAGACTATTGTTCAAGGCCGTTGGAAACGGGTCATTATCCTGTGAATCACTGCTGAGGACGCCATCCGCAGGCACTATCGTGAACCGTGGATGACGCTGAGAGGCAGCCGCATTGAGATTATTCATCCTCCACGCCATAGCATTATAGTCCACATGGAACACCATCAGGCCGTGGGCAGGCAGCTCACTGTCCCATCTGTAGGGCGTACGGTTCTCAAAGATATAATACTCATCCTTGTTGTCAGGGTTATAGAGGACATACGCCTCACCACCTTCCGACAGTCCTTTCATATCCTTCACGTCCACGGCAGCATCGCCGAGGGTGGTAGGCTTCAGCCAACCCATGAACGCCTTCTCGTAAGCATCATATCCTGCAGGCACCGTGCCGATACCCGTTCCGCCATAAACATTTACTAAACTCTCTGGTCCACCATTGTAGCTACCGCCACACATAAGGTCGTATCGTCCCGAGCCAACGTTCGTTCCGCCCCTTGTATCATAGAAGTCAGGGAGCCCTAAGCAGTGAGAAAACTCATGACAGATGGTTCCTATGCCCGAATAATACAGTCGTTGCATACCGTTGACTTGTGCTCTAATAATCTCATTACTACAAGCGTAGGTGTCAATCGTCTGTCCATTGAAATGGAGCGCACTCAGTCCTGCGTCCGTGAGCGAATACTTATGTGGCCAAACCGTGTCTGCATTGCCACCCGTAGCCTCGCCTTCACCCGCATAGATAACGTAGACCTGTTCCACTTCTCCGTCTCCGTCCCAGTCGTAGCGACGCCAGTCTACCTGTTCTTTGACGGCTTTACAAGCGTCGATAATCATCTGTGGCGCATTAGCATCGTTCATGTTCTGCGTGTGTTCACCGTAGTATTTATACGGATGCGCCAACTTCACGGGTCCAATGACATCAAAGGTAAGGTCGAACCTACCGTTGCTCTGGTCCTTGAAATAGTCGTGCACACTCCCGATAGCACCATTGTCGTTCTTATACCCCACCTCGTTAAGCATCTTCTCATAGAGGGTCTTGATATCAGACTCACGTGGACGGAGTGTGAGAACATTCTGTGGATTGGTGAAGGACTTGTCCGAGAACTCCACCAAGATGACGAGTCCCTTCTTACTTCCCTCCCATGTCGTCCCATCACTGAGTCCGAAAGCCTTCGAGCTAACCTGCTGTTCCTTGTTTCTCTGCAGTTGTCTAACCTCCTCCAGAGCGGCCGCAGCGAGTTCCTCACGGCCGTGTCTGAGTTCTTTATTATGTGCCAAAACCGATGAGGCCACCAACTGCTGGTCTACGATATGCGCATAGTAGTAGTTGCCATGATAGGGTACAAGGGGAATACCGTCCTCTGTCATGGCATAGTTGAAATGCTCATCACCAACGGTCATCACCTTCAGTAATGTGCCATCGGCTTGCTTAACTGTTCGCCAAATCTTCATCGCTGGTATAGCAAACGACGATGACGCGATGAGCAATCCAGCAAGGAGTGTAAATATCTTCTTCATCTTCTTGTCCTTGAAACGATTTCTATTAGATTATTGATAAAATGTAACTATCTCACAATAGATGGCTACAAAGATAAAGAAAAATATAGAGAAAGGAAAGAAATCGGTATGGTTTTCTGGCGGGGAGGGGCTTCGAGGCATAGAATACATGGGCGGCCTCACCCCCAGCCCCTCTCCGAATGGCGAGGGGAGTAGTATGTGAGGTTACCCCTATTGGCCTGCTTGTGTGGGGCATGGGGAGGTTTTTCTCTCACGCTTGTGAGTTTTTTCTCTCACAGAGCGCACAGAGTTCACGGAGCTTTTTGCGCACGGTTTCGAGCCCACAGAACGCCTCCGGCATACAGAGTTCACAGAGGCCTTTCAACTAAGATTAGCTGTAACGCTCTGTGATATCGGTTGACTTAATGTCTCTGTGGGCCTTTGTGTGTTCTGTTCATCTGTGTTTTTCTGTGAGAAATAGAAAACACCCTCTCTAAGAGATGAGACGCATGTGACTCGCTGGGTAGTTCTTTCTCTCACAGAGCACACAGAGTTCACGGAGGTTTTAAGCTCACGGTTTCGAGTCCACAGAAGGCCTCCGGCATACAGAGGTCACAGAGGCCTTTCAACTAAGATTAGCTGTAACGCTTTGTGAAATCGGTTGACTTAATGTCTCTGTGGGCCTTTGTGTGTTCTGTTCATCTGTGTAAATCTGTGAGAGAAAGAAAGGTCCTCTGTGAGAGAAAGATAGGTCCTCCGTGAGAGATAGAATACTAACCATGCAAATAGAGAATGTCAAGATATTTTACAGAATGCTCCCCTCTACAATCGAGAAAAGGCTGAGTATGCAACAAGAAGAGGCTCTTTAGCGTTTGAGAACATGCCTTTCTTGCATCAAGAAGGGCGTCTTCTACGAGCAAGAAGGGCATATACTCGAACGTAAAATATAACACGCTGATTTATTGTGAGTTATATCCTCGATTGTAGACGATACTATATGAGTGTTGTGAGGGTGGTCAGCTTGGTGGGTTGTAAGGATTTTTTTCGATTTTACAGAGTTGTTGCAGGTAGTACGTAAAATATGAGTTTACACCTATTATACTATTCACATGAGGAGTTGGGCGTATTTTCTCTCACAGAAGACATTCCTTTCTCTCATGTTGGATATTTTTTTTCTCTCACAGAGAACACGGAGGTCACGGAGGTTTTAAGCGCACAGTTTCGAGCTCACAGAACGCCTCCGGCATACAGAGTTCACAGAGGCCTCACCCCCAACCCCTCTCCGAATGGAGAGGGGAGTAGTATGTGAGGTTACCCCTTTTGGCCTGCTGATAGAAGGAGATAGGCTGCTAAACATCTGGAAGACATGTAGGGGTATCTCGGTAATCACTCCCCTCTCCATTCGGAGAGGGGCTGGGGGGGAGGCCTCTGTTGGCTGTAACGCTCTGTGAAATCGGTTGACTTAATGTCTCTGTGAACCTTTGTGTGTTCTGTTCATCTGTGTTTTTCTGTGAGAGAAAGAAAGGTCCTTCGTAAGAGAAAGATAGGTCCTCTTTGAGAGATAGAATACTAACCATGTAAACAGAAAATGTCAATATTTTTTGCAGGCTGTTCCTCTCTACAATCGAGAAAAGGCCGTGCTTGATGTAAGAAGAGGCTCTTTAACGTTCAAGAACGTGCTCTTCTTGGTCCAAGAAGGGCGTCTTCTACGAGCAAGAAGGGCATATACTCGAATGCAAAACATAACACGCTGATTTCTTGTGGGTTATATCCTCGATTGTAGATGATGATATATGCGTGTTGTGAGGGTTGTTAGCTTGATGGATTGTAAGGATATTTTATCCTTCTACTGACCCTTGTCTCTCACAGTTTTCACCCCAGCGATAGCAGTAACGCTCTGTGACCTCTGTATGCCGGAGGCGTTCTGTGGTCTCGAAACGTGCGCAAAAAGGCTCTGTTAACTCTGTGAGCTCTGTGAGAGAAAAACGTCCCCCCACGCGTTTCCAATATTCTTTTTCTCACAGAGGAATACAGATGAACAGAACACACAAAGGCCCACAGAGACATTAAGTTAACCGATAACACAGAGCGTTACAGCCAACATCCACTCTATAGGGGTATCTCGGTGATCACGCCCCTCCCTTTTGGGGAGGGGACGGGGGAGGGGCCAGCTGTGGAGTGCAGTGTGTCCTTCTTTCTCTTTAAGATTTCTTTTCCCCTATTAGTTTGCCATCTAACCATTTATGCCTACCTTTGCAACCGAAAAGAAAGGGGTAGATTATTATTAAGACAATCACGTCATATCATCAAACTTATATATGAAGAAGCTCATTTTACTTACGTTCCTTTGTGTTATAACGATTATTTCACAGGCACAAACAAGTCTTGTTGATTATCTCACAACGGCTATGCCTAAGCGCGAGACACGTGCCGTCTGGTTGACAACACTCGCCAACCTCGATTGGCCAAAGACCTACGCTACGTCGCCTGAGCGCATTGAGCAACAGAAACAAGAGCTTGTCGATATCCTCGACAAATACCAGAAAGCGAATATTAACACCGTCCTCTTGCAGGCACGAGTGCGTGCGGCAACGATTTACCCGTCTGCTCTCGAGCCATGGGACAAGTGTATTACGGGTGTGGAGGGCGGCGTGCCGGATGGTGACTACGACCCGCTGGCCTTCGCAGTGGCCGAGTGTCACAAGCGAGGGATGGAGATTCACGCCTGGATAGCCACTATTCCGGTCGGTGCAAAGGGTTCGCTTGGGTGCAGAACACTGATGAAAAAGGGCTTCCGCATACGTAGCTTCTCCACAGGGGCTTATCTCGACCCCTCCGACCCGTCTGTGGCTCCCTATTTGGCAAGCATCTGTGGGGAGATTGTAAGGAATTATGATGTCGATGGAATCAACCTTGATTACATCCGATACCCCGATGGCTGGCCCCGTCCTTCCTATCGTCTGGGCGACACACCCGACCAGCGTCGTAGCAACATAACGGCCATCGTCAGGGCTATCCACGACGAGGTGAAGGCTATCAAACCGTGGGTGAAGATGTCGTGTTCGCCTATTGGGAAGCATGCCGACCTCGGTCGATATAGTTCAAAGAATTTCAATGCACACGACAGGGTGTCTCAGGAGGCACAAGAATGGCTCCGACAGGGGTTGATGGACCAGCTTTATCCGATGCAGTACTTCCGTGGTGACAATTATTACCCGTTCCTTGCCGACTGGATGGAGAACCGTTATCGGCGTGAGATAGTCTCTGGCTTGGGTACTTACTTCCTTGATCCGCGTGAGGGAAATTGGACTTTAAGCGACCTGACTCGCCAGATGTACGTCAGTCGTAACCTCGGTGCGGGACACGCTCATTTCCGTTCTTTCTTCCTCACAAGCAACAAACAGGGGGTCTATGACTTTGAGAAGCAGTTTAATGCGGCGTTGGCTCTCCCTCATGCGATGGTGACGTCTGCGCCAAAGGGTGCTGCGCCTGTTGCGGCAGGGGCGTCACTGGTGGTCAGAAACGACGATAAGTCGGTGGTAATAAGGTGGAAATCGGTGGCTCCATACTATAATATTTATGTCAGCAACACCTATCCTGTCAACACTGACGACCCTCGTAACCTGCTCTTCGCACGCTATGGTGGACAGTCGCTGAGGCTGAAGAATGTCAGTCCCGACCTCTTCTTCGCTGTGAGGGGAATGAGTCGTTATGGCGTTGAGACGCCTGCCTTGCAGGAGCGGGATAACGCTGTTTCGCTCGCTCCGTCGCATGTCTCCTTGCTTGCTAACGATGGTAACACGCTCAGTCTGCCTGCTGCTACTAAGCTGACGGATGCCGACCATTATGTTGTACTTACCTTGCAGGGGTCGGCTGTGCGCTCTGTCAAGGCGAAGACCATACACAATAACCAGCTGAACATCGCCTCGCTGCCCAATGGCATGTACTCCCTCCAGGTCTGGGGACATAAGAAACGCAGCTTCCGAGTGGGATATTTCATGGTTAGACGGGGTATGTGAGAGACAGGGGAACCGTGGGTAGGAGAAGACAGGGTAACAGAGTAGGGGAGACAGGGTAACAGAGTAAGAGAGAGTGTACGGTGGCCCCTCCCCCGAAACGACTGGCCCCTCCCCCGGCCCCTCCCCCGAAGGGAGGGGAGTAGTATGTGAGGTTACCCCTACAAGACTGCCAGTAAGAGGATAGAACGAAGCGTACACCCTCGTTATAGGGGTATCTCGGTGATTACGCCCTAGTTCACAGAGCATTACTGCTAAAGAAGGGTGTTGGGTGATAGTTGTTAGGTGTTGATGATTAGCCATAGGGGTATCTCGGTGATTACGCCCCTCCCTTTGGGGGAGGGGAAGGGGGAGGGGCCTCTGACTCACAGAACGCCTTCGGCATACAGATATCACAGAAGCCTTTCAACTAAGATTAGCTGTAACGCTCTGTGAAATCGGTTGACTTAATGTCTCTGTGGGCCTTTGTGTGTTCTGTTCTTCTGTGTTTTTCTGTGAGAAAAAGAACAATTGCGAGACTCGCTGGGGAGGTTTTTCTCTCACGCTGGTGAGTTTTTTCTCTCACAGAGCGCACAGAGTTCACGGAGCTTTTTGGCGCACAGTTTCGAGCCCACAGAAGGCCTCCGGCATACAGAACTCACAGAACGTTTCAGCTATCGTAGACACCGAACAAGGGGTAACAGGAAGCCTACATCCTCGCCATAGGGGTATCTCGGTGATCACTCCCCTTCCCTTCGGGGGAGGGGCCGGGGGAGGGGCCAACTTTCTGGTAATTATCCTCTCTTATCGAGACGGGGCCGAGCTTGATGCAAGAAGAGGCTCTTTAACGTTCAAGAACATGCCCTTCTTGGTCCAAGAAGGGCGTCTTCTACAAGCAAGAAGGGCGTGTTCTTAAGCGCTAAGTGTAACGTTCTGATTTCTTGTAGGTTATAAAAGCAATCGCAAGGTACGTTATACGCTTATTTAGAGGAAGTTTCTTTCTTTACAATGTAATGATTTTTTATTACCTTATAAATTCTCCTCTTTCCCAATTTTCACCCAACCTTCAGCAGTAACGCTCTGTGTTCTCTGTATGCCGAAGGCCTTCTGTGGGCTCGAAACTGTGCGCCTAAAAGCTCCGTGAACTCTGTGTGCTCTGTGAGAGATAAAACTCCCCAGCAACTCTCAAGCGTTCTTTCTCACATGGAGGGTGCGTTCTATTTCTCACAGATTTACACAGAAGAACAGAACACACAGGGTTCAGAAAGATGATGGCCCCTCCCCCTTCCCCTCCCCCGAAGGGAAGGGGAGTGATCACCGAGATACCCCTATGGCTAATCATCAACACCTAACAACTATCTCCCAACATCCTTCTTTGGCAGTAATGCTCTGTGAACTCTGTATGCCGGAGGCGTTCTGTGGGCTCAAAATGTGCGCAAAAAAGGCTCTGTTAACTCTGTGTGCTCTGTGAGAGATAAAACTCCCCAGCGAGTTGTTTGTGTGTTGTATCATACATTGGGAGCGTTCTATTTCTCACAGAAGAACACAGAAGAACAGACCACACAGGGTTCAGAAAGATGATGGCCCCTCCCCCGTCCCCTCCCCCGAAGGGAAGGGGCGTGATTACCGAGATACCCTTATAAGAAGGATGTAGGCTTCGTGTTACCCCCTTATTAGTATCTACATTAGCAGTAACGCTCTGTGAACTCTGTATGCCGGAGGCGTTCTGTGGGCTCGAAACTGTGCGCCTAAAAGCTCTGTGAGCTCTGTGCGCTCTGTGAGAGAAAAAACTCTGCAGCGAGTTGTTTGTGTGTTATCTTATCAGGAGAGGTGGCTATCAAGTTCTTAGATAGAACCTCTTTTTTATTAATCAAGTTCTATCACTTGATTCCTCAAAAATGCCATGAATATAGCGAAAGCTCGTAAACTGCGACTTACGAAACGGAGTGTTACCTCCTTCCCCTCACATATCTCTCATACAGGGGACGGAAGGTGGGGGGAATGGGGTGGGCCTTGGCTTGTTGTGAGAGGAACTCTATGGCAGCTTCTCGGTTGAAGGAGTCGGCTGTTGGGGAGAGTAGCTTTTGGAAGAGCTGACGGCTCCATGCGGACGGATAAGCCCATAGCAAGGGGAGGATACCATCTACGTAGGCGTCTTGCTGACTGAGGGCGGCATGGCAGGCGGCCTTGGCATACCATTCAAAAGAGGGGTCGTTCCATGTGGTGACGGCCTCACATCCTGCGTCGCTGGCCGTTCCCTCTCGTTTCATATTGGCTTTTAGCAGCCTGTTCATACGCCCGCGGTCGTTCGGATTCTTATACTTTGCGAGGAGAGGAAGGACGGCATCGTTGCCTTTGTCGGCCTGCTCAACAACCGTGGGATAGTAGGTCTTGTTGGGTTTGAAGTCTATTACCAACCCATCAGCAAACCCTTGTGGCTTCGAGTAGTCGAAGAAGATGAGGCTATCAAGGGCATTACGCAGGTGTGCAGAGAGCTTGAGTTGGCTGTGGTCGTAGCCGTAGACGGTGATAGCGGCACGGTTGTAGGGCTCATCATAGCCGCTACAGCCAGACATGAAGTCTACGTGTGTCGTGTCGTTAAATGCCTGTCTCAATACGTCAAGTACCTGTGTATCACCCTTATAGAGTAGGACTCGGAAGGCCCACAAGCGTGCTATGTGCGACGTGTCGGTGTTGGCAATGTCGACTAACTGGTCGGTTGTGGTGTGACGACTTAGTTGGTTGGCATAGACAAATTGCTTGGATGGTGTGCCAGCAACGCCTATCCCTCGTGAAAGAGCCATATAACGGCAGCGGTGGAGGGAGTCGAGAGCTATCTTGGCGGTGTCAGACAGCTGTGCAGATGGTCGTGCACATGCGCTATGGCTACCGACAAAAAGAACTAAAAGGAGCAACGACAGGATAGCGTGCGCCCCCCTTTTGAAGACAGAATAACCCGTGGATAGAGGGTGACAGGGTATGGGAGACAGGGTAACAGAGTAAGACATATTTAACAGATGGGGTTTATTTTGAAGACATAATAACATAGTGACAGATGGAGACAGATGTACTTTTTTAGACAGAATGACATAATGACAAAAAGAGACAGATATACTTTTTAAGACATAATGACATAATGACAAATTTAGACAGATGTTTTCTTTAAGACAGAATAACATAGTGACGGAGGGAGACAGATGTTTTTTTTAAGACATAATGACATAATGACAGATGGAGACAGATGTTTTCTTTAAGACATAATGACATAATGACAAAAAGAGACAGATGTACTTTTTTAGACAGAATGACATAATGACAAATGTAGACAGATGTTTTTTTGAAGACAGAATGACATAATGACAAATGTTGAAGGAGTATAACTATATAATAAATAAGGTGGAGATGTTGAACAGATAAGGTGGGGATATTGAATAGATAACGTGAGGGACTTTAATAAATAAGGTGGGGATATTGAACAGATAACATGAGGGACTTTAATAAATAAGCTGGGGATGTTGAACAGATAACGTGGGATTGTTGAACAGATAGCATGAGGGACTTTAATAAATAAGGTGGGGATATTGAACAGATAGTGTAAGGGACTTTAATAAATAAGCTGGGGATGTTGAACAGATAACGTGGGGGACTTTAATAAATAAGGTGAGGGTCTTTAATAGATAAGGTGATGAAAGGAGGAAGAAGAGTTTTTCCAACCATATCAAACTATGTCCTGTTGGGGGCTCCCCTCCTTCGGAGGGGCTGGGGGAGGTCCCTCATTTCCTTTTCTCCACATACTTATCAATGAGGGGGCGGAAGGCAGTTGGGACCGCATTCTGTTCTGCTTTCTCTCTTAGGACGTTCATTACAACATCCTTGATGGTGAGGGGGTCGTTCCCAGAGAGTATCTTCTCGAATAGATGATAACTCCAAGGTGCGGGATAGTCCCACATGAGAGAGATGTAACGAGGGTCATAGTACAACCCCTTATCCTTGTCGGCTGCAAGACAGATGGTCTTCACATACCATTCAAAGTCGGGCTTCTTCCAAAAGATTTGGAGCATGTAAGCCGTGTCAGTCTGCTTCCCATTCTTCTTCAAGTCGAGCCTCAGTAGTTTGTTGATATGGCCTATGTCGTTTGGATTCTTGTATCGAAGGAGGAATGTCAACACGTCTGTGTTGCCCTTATCGGCCTCTTTAATAATGGTGGGGTGGTAGCGCTTGAGCGGACGAAGGCAACCAAGGAGGCCGCCCCCATACCCATATCGCTTCATGTAGACGAAGAACAACAAATTGTCGATAGGTGTCTGCATCTCTTCTGGCCATTTTGTGCTGGCACCATTATAGTATCGAAAGGCCAAGCGGTTGTATGGTTCTACCTCATATACTCCCATTCTCGACATCAGCCAGACGCTTGTTGTGTCGTTGATAGCCCTTTTCAGTATGCCAAGCACATGTTTGTTAGGTTCTTCTGATAGGAACCGTAAGGCCCAGAGGCGTGTGATATGCGATGGACTCGATGTGGCTAACGCCACCAGTTGGTCGGTAGTAGCGTTGTAGTATATCGAGTCTGCGTAGTCAAACTGTTCGAGTCTATAGGCAGGGTCAATGCCCTTCTTCTCGCTTTCAGCAAAGTAGCTCTCTTTGTTTAAGGCGTCAACAGCCATCTTAAGAACCCTCCGCGACTCCTCCGTCTGTGGTCTTCCACTTCTGACACTCCGCCTTTCTTGCATGTATCTGTCGTATAGTGATTGGAAGAGCGGAGGCACCTCACCCTCGTCAGCTCGACTTTTCATGTATTCCTTATAGTCCTCGATATCACTGTATCGGTCCTTTCCTGCGAGTACGTTCTCGATGAGTTGATAGCTCCAAGGTGCTGGGTAACGGAAGAGAAGAGGCAGATAAAAGTCTGCGTTATAGTCTTTTGGCTTACCGATAACAGCCTGGCAAACATGCTTAGCATACTCCTCAAAGTCGGGCTTGCCCCATGTCTCGACAGCATTACAGCACATTGCAGACACCTCCCCCTCCTTTTCAAAGTCGGCCATAAGCAGTCTGTTGATACGCTGTCGGTCGTTAGGATTCTTATACTTCACCAACAACGGCAAGATACCCACCCGTCCACTGTCAGCAGCTTCGGCAGCAGCAGCATAGTAGATCGGCTTCGGTTCAAGCTGTTCGAGTATCTCTGTGTCATAGTCATAACGCCTCATAAAATCAAAGAAAGCCATACTGTCTATCGCCTCCTGCGTCTCCTTCGTCTGAACATTCTCCTGATCGAAGTAATAGTTCTTAAAGGCAGCGAGGTTGAACGGCATGTTTGAGTAGAGACAGCCATATCCTTCTTGCGTCTCAGTGGTGTCATTGACAGCCGCTTTCAGCACGTCGACCACTTGTGGATGGGGTTCCTCCAGTAGCAATCTGAGTGCCCAAAGACGTGTGACAGGGCTTGAGCCAGTCATAGCAATCGTCGCCAACTGGTCGGCAGTGGCGTTTCGTCTGAGCCAATCAGCATAGTCATATTGCGCAGACGGTGTCCCTCCCGTCCCCAGTCGGTAAGTTTGTGCAAAGAGTCCAAACTTGTTTAGTGAGTCAACGGCCATCCGAATGCTATCGGGCAAGTCGTCCCTATCGGTCACTCCACCCCTGAAGCTACTGCCAAGGAGGGTTAGAGCGAGGAGAGTCACTACGAGGTAAGCATGTTGTTTAAGTGCGGGATAGTTCATCATTATTCGTTTTCTTCTAAGTAATCTACCAGCGAGAGGCCAATTTTAAGGTTGCGTTTGCGGGCAAGTTGTTCAACTCCTTTTATCTGAACCGAGTCTAACGGGTCGTCAGTGAGCTGTTCGAGTACACGGATAGGACCAATGTGATTGTTGCCAAAGGGGCCTTTCTCAATGTGAGGCGAACAGTAGAAAGCGATGGCATTCAGCGACTCGTACACCTTTATAGAGTCGAGACTCGCATAGCTATAAGTAGACTGTAGCCTCTCCGTCAGGTCCTCCACCTTATAAACCCCTATCTTTTTCTTGTCGAAGAAGTCGTACGTTCGTCTTACGAGGTAGTCTCCGTCCTTACAGTAACAGGTGGCTGGGAGAAAGATGTCGGCCCCCAAGAGTTGACAGAAAACGGACATTAGCCACAGTGCAAAGGCCATCAGTGCACTGTAAAGACGTATATACAGTTTCCATCTACTCTTTCGTGCGGCAATTATGAGGGCGAAGGGCGACAGTAGGGCAGTCCATATCAATGCGTAACCCAGTCCCCATCGCAGGTGGATGGAGTCATACATTAATATAAATATCAGTCCGTAGAGCCCTGCCGAGACAAGTTGTATCAGCATTATAATCGTTAGTTCCCAGCTCCACGCCCGTCCTTTCTGTCCTTCACATTGCTGTCTCTGCATCTTGCCAATGGTAGTTTCTCCGCAAATATACGGTTTATTTTCTTAAAAAGCAAGGGAGGGAAGTAAAAAAAGAAGAGTAGCCTCACCCCCAGCCCCTCTCCGAATGGAGAGGGGAGTAGTATGTGAGGTTACCCCTATTGGCCTCGCCTCACCCCCAACCCCTCTCCGAATGGAGAGGGGAGTAGTATGTGAGGTTACCCCTATTGGCCTGGTGATAGGAGGAGAATACATACGAATCATACGGAGGACATACAGGGGTATCTCGGTGATCACTCCCCTCTCCATTCGGAGAGGGGCTGGGGGTGAGGCTTCTGTTGGCTGTAAGGTTCTGTGAAATCGGTTGACTTAATGTCTCTGTGGAATGCTGTGTGTTCTGTTCATCCGTGTGCTCTGTGAGAAATAGAACGCTCCCACTGTATGATACAACACACAAACAACACGCTGGGGAGGTTTATCTCTCACGCTGGGGAGTTTTATCTCTCACAGAGCACACAGAGTTCACGGAGCTTTTTGGCGCACAGTTTCGAGCCCACAGAACGCCTCCGGCATACAGAGAACACAGAGGCCTCACCCCCAGCCCCTCTCCGAATGGAGAGGGGAGTAGTATGAGAGGTTACCCCTATTGGGCTACTCAAAATTGGAGAATATGTAGGGGTATCTCGGTAATCACTCCCCTCTCCATTCGGATAGGGGCTGGGGGTGAGGCTTCTGAAGGGTGTTGGGTGCTCGATGTTGGGTGCTGATGGGGAAATGAAAAAATATTACATTGCATCCAGCTAAGTATCTTCTAAATAAGAGTATAGCGTGTCTTGTGATTGTGTTTATAACCAACACGAAATCAGAATGTTACGAATAGCATTCGAGGACATGCCCTTCTTGAAGCAAGAAGGGCGTTTTCAACGTGCAAGAAGGGCATGTTCTCGGATGAAGAAGGGCGTTTTCTTGTTCCAAGCTCGGCCTTTCCTCGAAAAGAGGGGGGTATGACAACTGAAATATATTGACAATTCCTGCTTGAATGTTTAGCGTTTTTTTCCTCACAGAGCGTATGTTTTTCCTTTCATAGCGAGATAATTTAAGGGCTGTAAAGTATGTTTGGAGTATCACGCATGAGTAGGATTAAACTTAATCTCTTTCAATTACAATCATGATGAATACTATCAGAGGGAGTAGCTTTTCCTCTTTTCTTCCTTTTTTCCAACTCCCTCTTAAATCGTAGTTTTAGATTTATTGTCATTCTTGTCACGGCTTTTGTGTATGCAACCTACTGAAAGAAAGGTTATTGCGAGAAGTGTTAAAGATGACAACAAACTAAAAATAAAATAAATGAGTATATATGGGGTAGGTTTTTGAGAGCGGTCACAAAAAGAGGACTAAGCCCCGAGGGTGGGTCTTAATCCTTAACTGTTATATCTGAAAAGGCCCTTTTGGAGCAGCAAGGCGACAAGCTTGTTACTCCTCAATCTTAAACAGTTTGCTATGTTGTGACAGTTTAAGTACGATGTTTTCCTCCTTGTTTAATTCGTTAGGCAGCTTGTCTCGAAGAATTGCAACTACATATTGAATATCAACATGGTCGTTTGCCAATGTGCCAATATGCATTAGTTGATTATCGTGAACGAGCTCTTTTTGGTCATTCACGATGAAGTGCAGACAAGGAATCTTTTCATCATCAGCAAACATGATATAGGCCATATCGAAGCAAGCTATCTCTCCTTGTTTCTTTCCAGTACTAAAGTTATCCGTCGCAAAAGGGGCAAACTTGTAAGTATTCTTCCCTTCCTTGTTTTTTACCAGACTGTATTCTATCGCATAACTCTCGCCATAGAGACGTTTAGAAATAGACGAATAATACTGATTGAACTTGTCAAGTTGTTTCTGAACCAAGTCTTGTTTGCTTTGTGAGAATAGCCCATTATCAATGTCCTTTAATATCTCCTCATTCAAAGCGATAGCCTTGTCTACCTCTTCAATTTGTGCTATTCGCTGCTCTAATGCGCCCTTCTCTTGATATTTAAGGTTTAGCTGAGCCACAAGCTCATCAAGTGCTTCGATAGTAGCAGACTGTTGTAGTCGCTCTGCTAACCGTTGTTCTTGTTGACGCAAGGCCGATATATCCGTGTTACAAGCAGAGATAGACTGCTTCAACTGCGGTAACTCCGCTGAAAGGAAGTCTGCTTTACGTACAAGCATCTCGTTGTGAAAAGCCAGCAAGTCCTCGAATGTATGCTGCAACGTCGTTATCATGGCCGATGCTTGGCGATAGATCAGTTCGAGTTGTTTGGTGTCAATATTCGACTTCTGGGCTTTTAAGTCTTCAATAGCTTCTTCTATTAAGTTATATCTAAGCTGTAGAGCGGTCTGTTTGACGGCAAGCTCGCTAAGAGAGGCTTTGACTTTGTTGAGTTGTTCTAAGTCTTTTTCGAAGTCTGGATTAAGGTGTAACTCCTCTTTCTTCGTGTTCAGTTCTGCAATCTCGCCTTCGACAAGAGCCAACTTGGAGCGTAGTGCACTTTTGCTGGCAGTCTTTTCAAGTCGACGCTTGTATTTATAATCTGTGGCAAGTTTCTTACTAAGTTCTTGTCTACGGTCGCCATCATCAAAGTTACAGCCGAACATATACAGATGTAGCGTCTCATACTCTATATCAGAGGTGTATCGGTTCAGTGTTCTAAGCGTGTTTGTAAGGCGATTGTCATCATATCTAAAGTTGTGAGAGATGATTTGTCGGAAGGAAGGTTTCGATGTTTCAATACCCCAGATGGCCTTTTCAAGTTCGCCCTCAAAGTCCTTCTTTTCTATCTTTTGGCCGTTGATCTCTAATACAGAACGTTTTCCTGAAAGGAAGTTACGCCTTACGATAACATTCTTAGCATTCCCCGTAAATCCGTCTGTCAGGCAGAGAGTAATCAAGACCTCAGTTTCCATAAGGAATTCTTTGACTTCTTTATTTACGACTTTAGGCCCTTCTGTCGCAGTGTAAATCTTATTTCCTTCCATACCAAAGCAGAAGTCAATGAGTCGCAACACAGTTGTCTTACCCACATTGTTGCCTGTTTCCTCATTATCAGTGGGAAGTTCATCAACAATGAGGTTTAGGCCCTGATGGAAATCGATACGTCGGATCAGTCCATGAATATTCTCTATTTGTAGGTATCTTAGGAACATAATATAACCTCCTCATTCTGAATAACAACACTATCAATCAAATACAGCCAATCTAAACACAGTAAGAAAAGGGAGAAAGAGATAGTTTTATGTTTATTAACCTCACAGAACAAGTCGGTCAAAGAGATACGATGTTCCCTCTGAACCACTTGTAAGACAATCGCACCATTGTAGTAGATGCTGTCTTCTGGAGCTATGTTATCGGGTAAAAGCATACTATTCAGGCTTCTTGAAAATCTTACATTTGACAAAAGCGTCTACCAAAACTATCTTTATATTCACTTGGAGTTCTTCACGAGTCAACGACTCATTACACTCATAGTCTTTGTTAACTATTTCATACACAGACTCTAACAGCTTATCAAACAAGGCGTCGCCTGTTAATTCTGAAGCTAAGCTAAGATACAAATCATGCAATGATGACAGAACTGTAAAGCTCTTGTTTACACCCTGCTCATCATACGCTCTATATATCTTATCTACCAATAAGCTGTAAACGGTATATTCTGAGATGACATCCTTCCACTTGTTTAAGCTATTGAAATCCATCTTTGGCTTAAGATCGAAGGCCTTTGTATCAGGATTTACAGCTACTTCAGCGAGTGGTTCATCGGCAAGACGGTTAATAACGTACGTAATAACCGAAGGTCGTCGCTCGTCGGCTGTAGCAGGTAAGATGCTTTTTTCAAGGTATGACGCCAATGCGCTGATGGTATCAATATCCTTGTCTAAAACGTCTCTTACTATCCGTTTGTCGTCATAACAATCTGTTTCAACATTAAAGCTAATGCCCTTAGGGACATTGAAATGATATTTCTTCAGATGAGAGACACCCTTTGAGATGCAGACAAACTTAAATGTATAGCCTTCGTATTTAGGTAGCTCTATCTTATCCAAAGAGCTTTGAACCTTTGCTTTACTATTGTCGGAAGATACTTGAATGATAGTTTTAGAAGAACAGTCAATCAAGTCTATGGCTTTAATATTTTGTTTTATTAAGTTCGCATTCTGAAGTTTAAGACCATAGATAATGTTCAGAATCTCCTTAAAAACATCTTCTGATAGAACATTAGAGTCGTGTAGATTTATCGAACCAATCAATCTAACCTCAGATGAAAGGTACGCTAATCTTGATGTAATAATGCCTGTAAGACGTTTCAGTTCCATAGGTTTTTCACTTGATTGGCCCAGTTCTATGTTGCAAAAATACTCATTATTTACTGATTAACCAAATTTTTCCATAGAATGCTTACGTATAATGAGTCCTTTTATGACGTGTGTTTTATGATTGGACGAGGTCTTTAATAATGTAAGAAATCATTACATCTTATCAAGCTAAACACCCTCTAAGAAGATGTATAGCGTTCCCTGTAATCGTCTTTATAATATTCAATAAATCAGAAAGTTACAGATAGTGTTTGAGAACATGCCCTTCTTGCACCAAGAAGGACGTCTTCAACGTGCAAGAAGGGCATGTTCTTGGATGTTGAAGGGCGTTCTCTTGTTCCAAGCTCGGCCTTTCCTCGAAAAGAGGGGGGTATGACAACTGAAATATATTGACAATTCCTGTTTGAAAGTTTAGCGTTTTTTTCCTCACAGAGCGTATGTTTTTTCTTTCATAGCGAGATAATTGAAAGGCTGTAAAGTATGTTTGGAGTATCACGCATGAGTAGGTTTAATCTTAATATCTTTCAATTACAATCATGATGAATACTATCAGTGTGAGTAGCTTTTCCTCTTCTCTTTCCCTTTTCCAACTCCCTCTTAAATCGTAGTTTAAGATTTGCTGTCATTCTTGTCACGGCTTTTGTTTATGCAACCTACTGAAAGAAAGGTTATTGCGAGAAGTGTTAAATATGACAGCAAACAGAAAATAACATAAATGAGTATGGCCTTTTCTATCCAAGCGAATAGTTATGAGTTTACGAGAATATCTCTGAATAGCATTGTTATGACAGTTCTGATACATCCATGATTTGACTTACTTAATACAACATCACTACGTTTTTTCGTAGTAAACATTTGTTTACTACAAATATTTATAGTACTTTTGTATTGTCAAAAGAATACTATGAGAATATGAAACAGAGGAAGGAAATGATGGAGGTTACGCCCGAAGAGCGGGAACTCCTTGAGGGGATAAGAAATTACAATCGGTCTTTTCCAAACGGATACTCCGAGCTCTTGTGGGACTTACAACAACTCTTCGACTCAATGGTTCGGTCATCATACGACGAATAAACGACCTCTTCCCCTCCTTATCAGGTGGGAGAGCATATTAAAACATAAACAGCATACAAATATGGAAACAGTAATGACAAAACCAGTAGTGGTTACAGATATGAAAAGAAAAGTACAAGACATCCTTATGGCTGTCTCATGGCGGGATTTTGCAGGAACCTATTTCCAGAAGTCATCGTCATGGTTCTACCACAAAATGGATGGTATCGACGGTAATGGAGGAGCAGGTGGTTTCAACGAACAAGAGGCTGAACAGCTGCGAAATGCGCTTATGGACCTGTCTGCTCGGATACGTCGAGCAGCTGAGAATATATAGGTGAGGTTCTCATTGAGCCTATGACAAAAGTCACTCATCGCCTGTGAGTGCATAGCAGCCTCTCGCTTTGCGGGGGGCTTTATGCATTTGTTTAATGGCGTTGCCCACTGTTTTTTCCTCCCTCACAACCCCCTATACAATTCGATATAGGCTTGGGCCACCTTGATAAAGTCGTGGTGCTTGCGGACATACTCATAGCTTTGGCGGCGGAGAGAGGGGACGAGAGAGAGGTTGTTGACCAGCTTTGTGAGTTCTTCTACGCAACTCTCGTAGGTGGGGAGGACGTTGATGATAGGGTGGAGGGCGGTCTCGTTGAGGATAGCATAGTTCTCTGGTTCGCCGCCACCGATACAGATAATACCGTGGGCCATGGCCTCTAAGGGATTCATTGAGGGCGTGTAGCTGTAGAGCTGGTCCATGATAGCATCCGAGCCCAGCATCGTACGCACGTATTCATCAAAGGGTAAGCCCGTTACAAGCTTAAGGTTGAGTTTGTTGGGATAGTGTTCTTTCACCGTCTCGGCCGCTCGCAGCATGATATCCGTACCTTTATAAGCCGACCGATGCTTACTAATTCCGATGAAGAGGTTCAGTCGGTCTGGTGGTGTGTCAGGTATGTTGGGGCGCTCACCCACCACGATAGGGAAGGGGATAAAGACCGTCTTCTTCGGGAAATGCGGTTCGTAGCATCGCCAGTATTCGTAGAGTCCTGTCACGATAGCGTCGCACTCGTTCGCCATCAGTATGTTAAGCCGTTCCTTCTCCGTACCGATCCAGTCCTTGCGCTCGGCCTTAGCCTCCTCGTTCTGGCGCAGTTTGCTACCGATATTAAAGTCGCTATACCGCAAGGGCATCGTCGTCGAGCACGTATCTACCCAATAGTAATCCATTCCGAAACCGCAGAGTATCAGCTTCTTATTATGCTTCTTCAGATAACGAAAGACCGAACGGAGTCGTTCGGCTTTAAGTTCAAAGAACATGGGGTTGATGAACTGTACGACATCATAGCCTCGCAGGCGTGGCAGCAAGGCATAGATTTTAGCCAATAGGCGTAGACCACCGAGTCGACCAGGGTGTCGGGCTACATCGATGTCACGTGGGTAGTTCTTCCAGAAGTCGCCATTCGATACCACAGTCACCGTGTGTCCTAATTGGCGCAGACCCTTTGCCAGTGTGTTATGTACGTTACTATATTCGCCTAAGAGGAGGATTCTCATTCGTTGTGGGTGTTCTTTCGCTGAGGGAGAAGGGGTTAGTTGCTTTTTAGATCGTCCTGTTCATGTGTTCTTATTAGGCCATCACAGATGTCTTGGGATAGGACAGGTGTAAGACAGTCAGTCCCCTTCTCGTAGATAAAAATTACCGTTTCAGACGTAAAGTCATTAGTAGTAATCTACGTCCGAAACTACTGTTCGTCATTCTTCTAAACCATTTATACTTACTTGTATAATCCTTGTCAGGCAGCGGGAAGAGGCCATGCTGCGAGAGACGTTGGAGTACATGGTTGAGATGAGTCTCGTCATGTGTGAGCGTGATGACATTGTAGATCAAGTCCATTGACAGTTGTGCGATGCGTCGTTCCATAGCGATACGCTCCTTAACAGGGAGGTGATCTACCCCTTCTTGTAGTCGGTAGATAACCTGTTCGGCGTCAGCAAGGCGTCTGATGCGCCACCGTCTGTCACGTCTGTGCATGATTGAGCCTTCGCGTTTACGGTAGTAATAAGCCTTGTTATGGGTTGTGTAGATGTTTTCAGCACGTAGCATGAGTTGTGGGGTAAACTCTTCATCCTCATGGAGCGTACCCTTCGGGAAGCGAAGGTCGTGTAGTATGTCCTTATGAAAGAGGAGCGTACATACCGAGCCGTTTATGTTGTTGTGTGTCATATACTCCGTTCCACTAACCGGACCCTGTGCGTCAGCGAGCGGTTTGACCGTCGTCTTATCCGTAGACTCAAACAGAACCATGTCGGCCTCTTGGTATCTAATGATGTCAAGGCACTGCTCGTAGGTGCTTGTCAGCAACATATCGTCGCCATCAACGAACTGAACAAAGCTGCCTTCAGCCAAGGCCAATCCCGTGTTTCGGGCCTGTCCTAATCCTTGGTTAGGCTGTCTGACGTAGATGATGTCGGCCGATAAGGCCAGTAACTCATTGATAGGCGAATAGTCGGCACCGTCATCCACGACGATAATCTGGCGTTCGGTCTCATTGAGACTCAATGCCAAAATACTGTTGACACAGTCTCTTAGTATATCAATAGACTCGCTATAGTAAGTGATAATGAAGCTTACTAATGGCTTATCTTCCTTATTTTGTGAATAAACTGGTTGAGTTGACATAAGCGTTTTAATCCTATTAGGTGGAGAATAAAGAGTTTCAAGGTCCCTTTGTAGGGTAGGACGGGTAGGAGGGGAGCGGCCTGTGTGGTCTCATAGACATCCAACTGAATGTTAACCAACGCCTCGTAATAGGCAGGAGTCAGTTCGCCCCATAGATGAAGGTGCTTGAGATGCGCATGGAGGAGGTCGGTCAGTTCCTTTCCCCCAGCCTTTGCGGTGATGCCTCTGTCGTTCTGACAATAATAGTAGAGACCCACGGAGGTAGTTGCCACTACCTTTGCCCGTTGCAGGAGATAAGGATAAGTATAGACATCTTCGAACACCTTGCCCACAGGGAAGCGTATCTCAGAAAAGAGATCACGTCGGAAAATCTTATTACAAGCGTAGGTGTGGAGGTGACCACCCCGTAGCCAATAGTCGCGAACAGAGTCGACTGTCGTATCATCGAAGGTCAGCAAGCGTTCTTTCGACGCACATCCATAGTGCAGCAAGGCAGGATATTCAAGGATGTCGTAGTCGGGATGAGCAGCTAACACAGCCATCAAGGCCGCGTATGAACCCTCGGCAACGAAGTCATCAGAGTCGACAAAGGTAAGATAGTCGCCTGTTGCCACGTCTATCCCTGCGTTTCTTGCAGCCGAAAGACCCCTATTTGTCTGGTAGATAAGCCTACAATTCGCCCTGTCGGCCGTCATCTCCTCGGCAATCTGCCGTGAAGCATCCGTCGAACCATCATCAATGAGCACCACCTCCATCCTGTTGTCTATCTGAGCCAACACACTCCTCAAGCAGCGACGAAGCGTGTCTTCAACGTTATAGATAGGTATGATAATAGATAGACTCATGTGATAATAGTTTGATGCAAAAATAATAAAAAACTTTGAAATGCGTTAGTTATTATGATGAAAAAAGCCTCTAATACTGACAGCTACCTACATATCTTAAAGTACATCAGCCTCTTTGGTGGTGTACAGGTGCTGAATGTGCTGATTGGTATCGTCCGTAACAAGTGCGTTGCAATGTTACTTGGACCGCAGGGAGTCGGTCTTATCTCTCTCTTTAACTCGTCAACAAGACTCATAGGCGACGCTACGAACTTCGGTATCCCTATGAGTGCTGTGCGCAATCTGGCTGAGGATTACGACCAGGGAGACGAGGAGAAGCTGACGGCCGACATCGCTGTCGTGCGCTCATGGAGCTTGCTGACGGCCTTGTTGGGTCTTTTTATCTGCATAGCGCTCAGTCCGCTGCTAAGCCGTTACACCTTCTCATGGGACGGCCACACCCTTCACTTCGTACTGCTCTCGCCTTGTGTTGCACTGACAGCATTAGCAGGAGGCGAACTGGCCATCCTTAAAGGCGTCCGAAAGTTGGGTGCTTTAGCGGCTATATCGGTCTATAACGTCCTCGCAGCCTTGCTACTGACCGTCCCACTCTACTATCTTTTTGGCGACACAGCCATTGTCCCTTCGTTGGTGTTGATGGCCTTAGTGCAACTACTCTTGACCATCTACGTGTCCTATCGACTCTATCCTCCACACGTCTCCTTGCGTAAGTCGCTATTAGACAAGGGTTGGGGCATGATACGTCTCGGCACAGCTTTCGTCCTCGCAGGCATCTTAGGCTCTGGAGCCGAGCTAATCATACGTAGTTATCTGAACAATGTAGCCGACATCTCGACCGTTGGCTTCTATAATGCAGGGTTCATGATGACGATGGTTTATGCTGGTATGGTGTTCTCAGCGATGGAGACCGACTACTTTCCTCGGCTCTCTGGTGTGAATAGCTTACGGTTCACTTTCAACCAGATTGTCAACCGTCAGATAGAAGTGACGCTCTTACTCATCTCGCCTCTACTGTCTTTTTTCCTCCTGTTCTTGCCCCAGTTGATTCTCTTCCTTTATTCTGATAAGTTCCTCCCAGCCCTCGGCATGGCACAAGTGTTGGTCTTGGCGATGTATGTGCGGGCCATTCGCTTACCCGTAGAATATATCCCTTTGGCCAAGGGCGACTCCCGCTCTTATCTAATCTTAGAGGGTCTGTATGATCTCCTACTTGTTTCTCTCGTGCTACTTGGCTTCTGGAAGGGACAACTCTTTGGTGCTGGATTAGGCGCAGCAGCAGCGGGAGTGCTCAATCTTGGCTGTGTCTACGGCTATGCCTACGCACGTTACGACTATCGACTGTCGTCTTCTGTGGTGGTCTATACGCTCATTCAGATGACTATCGGCCTCCTCGTCTTCTTTTGTGTACGTTCTGAACATGACAGCCTACGCTGGGGAGCAGCCCTAACGTTGTGCCTCATCAGTACGATAGTCTCCCTTCGTGTGTTGAGATCGAAGTCGGGACTGTGGAACGCCATGATTAATAAGGTGAAAAATAAGTTTACTCGCCATGCCAAAGATTAGTATTCTCGTTGCCGTTTATAACTCGGCTGCCTACTTGCCGCAATGCCTTGACTCCCTCTTAGGGCAGACTTTGCACGACATAGAGGTGCTTTGTGTCGACGACTCATCAACCGATAACTCCCTTGCCATCCTACGACAATATGCCGAGAGAGACACTCGTGTGAAGGTGTTTGCCCTCGATGAGAACCATGGGATAGCCTTTGCCCGCAACGTGGCACTGTCGAATGCTTCGGGCGAGTTTATCTGCTTTGTCGATAGTGACGACTGGTTAGCCCCCAATGCACTTGAGGCTGTCTGCAAGACCTTCACCGATGAGGTGGATAGCGTACTCTTTCAGGTTGTCCTCCACTATGCTGATGGGCGTGAGGAAACCTATCCCATGCCTCCTTTCGAGGCCCTGTCGGGTGAGAGAGCATTTGTCGATAGCCTCACATGGAAGATACATGGAGTCTATGCCATCAGGGCAGCTATCCACCATGCCTATCCTTACGACGATGCCCTACGGACGTATAGTGACGAGAACATAACACGTATTCATTATCTAAAATCCCGTAAGGTAGCGGTCTGCGAGGGTGTTTACTACTATCGGCAGCACACTTCTTCTACCACACACAGGGTCAGTGTGCGCCGTTTCGACTATCTCTTAGCCAACGAGCGTATGCGTTGTCAGCTCGTCGCCATGGGTACCTCCGAAGCCAACCTCCGTTGTTATGAGACGATGAGATGGCAGAATTTAGTGGGGTTATACCTCTTCTATTATCTTCATCGGCATGAGCTCTCGTCCACCGACCGCCAAGAAGCCTTGTCAGTCATGCGCCACGTCTGGCAAACCATCCACCTGCAGCAGGTGAGTCCGTCCCTCCGCCGCAAGTTCGGCTACATCCCCTTCCGTCCTTCATGGCTCCTCCACCGCTCCTCATGGTCCTCTCTTCGTAGTCCTTCCCAGTCCCCTCTCCGCTCCTCATTGTCCTCTCTTCGTTGTCCTACAAGGCTCCTTCATCGCCCCTCATGGTTCCCCTTCCGTCCTTTATGGCTCTTCTTCCGTCTTCAAGAAGAGCTCTATTTCACCCTCCGCGCGCTTGTTGGGAGGAATAAGGAAGCCGAGTGAAGCCTCACCCCCAGCCCCAGTTGGCCCCTCCCCCTTCCCCTCCCCCAAAGGGAGGGGCGTAATCACCGAGGTTACCCCTACTTCGCTGCGTGTGTCTTGATAGGAATGTGAACCCTCGCCGACACCTTTATGACTAATCATTAACACCTAACAACTATCACCCACCACCCATCAGAGGCCTCACCCCCAGCCCCTCTCCGAATGGAGAGGGGAGTGATTACCGAGATACCCCTGTATGTCCTCCGTAGGCTTAACAGTCCATCTCCTACCATTAGCAGGCCAGTAGGGGTAACCTCACATACTAACAACCAGTTGGCCCCTCCCCCGTCCCCTCCCCCGAAGGGAAGGGGCGTGATCACCGAGATACCCCTATAAGAAGGATGTAGGCTGCTTGTTGCCCCTTATCGGTATCTACGATAGCTGAAACGCTCTGTGTTCTCTGTATGCCGAAGGCCTTCTGTGGGCTCGAAGTGTGCGCCAAAAACCTCCGTGAACTCTGTGCGCTCTGTGAGAGAAAAAAATGTCCTTTGTGAGATAAAGAACTCCCCACGACAAGTCTCCAATGTTCTTTTTCTCACAGAGAGCACAGATGAACTGAACACACAAAGGCCCACAGAGACATTAAGTCAACCGATATCACAGAACGTTACAGCCACCTTTAGCTATAACGTTCTGTGAAATCTGTATGCCGGAGGTGTTCTGTGGGCTCGAAATAGTGCGCCAAAAAGTTCTGTTAGATCTGTGCGCTCTGTGAGAGAAAAAACTTTCCACGAATGAATAAGTGCGCTTAAAACCTCCGTGACCTCCGTGTTCTCTGTGAGAGAAAAAACTCCCCAGCATGAGAGAAAGAGGTGATAAAAATCGGTGAGTGAACTTTTCTGTGATGATATGAGACATATTTAACTTGCATGAAAAACATTTACAAAGAGTGATGAGATAGACTTTTATTTACGATAGAAATATTAGCAAGAAGGAAGAATATAACACACATGATTTCAGAGAGTTATGAATACGAAACGAGGAGAGGCCTTTCTTGTATCAAGAAGGGCATGTTCTTGTATCAAGAAAGGCATGTTCTCGGATGTTGAAGGGCCTTTCCTTGAGCGTTGAAGGGCATGGACAGGATGGGAGAGGGACGAAAATAGTTTACAGATTTAGCGTGATGTCTTGGCGTGAAGAGGATAGGAGGGCTTCTTCCTCGTGCTTGGAGAGGGGCGATGAAAGAAAAGGCACCACTTGCAATGCAGGTGGTGCCCAACTAAAAACTCAGAGTTTCGTGATATGCACTAAGGTTAATATAATTCTATTATGAAATCATGTGATTGGTTGAACCTCCCTTTTTGCTTGCCTCGTTACACCTTAGACAATCCTACAATGCGGCCATAGCGTAATCAGAGACTCGCTTTATGCTTGCCTCGCCATGTCATAGACAATCCTACAATGCACCCACAAAGCAGCTAACCCTCCGTGTTTGGCTGGCTCGTCATGCCTTAGACTATCCTATAATGTACCCACAGCGCAGACAGAGACTCGCTTTATGCTTGCCTCGTCACGTCTTAGGCTATCCTACAATGAGCCCATAGCGTAATCAGAGACTCGCTTTTTGCTTGTCTCGCCATGTCATAGACAATCCTACAATGCGCCCACTAAGCATCTAACCCTTCGTGTTTGGCTTGCCTCGTTACACCTTAGACAATCCTACAATCCGCCCATAGCGTAGTCAGAGACTTGCTCTTTGCTTGTCTCGTCACGCCTTAGATAACCCTACAACTCGCCTACAGCGTAGGCTGTCCCTCGCCTTTCGGTTGCCTCTTTATTGTTTAGACGCAGGAAGGCGAGGGAGGTTTAATGTATGAACTCTTATTTTATACGGAATTTACCAGGGCCGTTTACACCCATGTTATCGAAGAGGATAGGGTGACCACTATACTTGGTTGTGTTTATTACAGAGACGGTGTACTCGTCGAGCATAGCTGTAGAGAAGATACTAAGAGCGTATGCACCATCAGAAGAACCTGCTGCAGCTGATGAAGTCCAATACATTGCGGTGGCTCCTATGAGTGGGGCTGCAATCTTGTAAGGTGTCTCTAATTGGGCTGAAGCTCCTTGCGTATGTTTGAAAGCATAGAACCCTGTGCAAGGTAAGAACATGTAGTCCGCATTAGTGTTAGCCTTAGCTGGCCGTCCGAATGACATTATTTTTTTATTAACCTCTGGTGCAGCAGGATCGACACGATAGTCTGTTCCGTTGGGTGCAGCCGCCTTCAAGGCTTCTAAAGTCTTACCTTCGTCCGTTGCAATCTTCTTCAGTGTCTTGAACCACACACCAGTGTTGAAGAGATGGCATACATTATCACGGTAGGTGATAGTGTATAGCTTCGTCTTATCCCATATCGGTGAACCTTTCTCTACCAGCCATAGAGCCTCATTGACATTCATTGCGTCAGCAGCACTCTTCAGTGCTTTATTACCGTCGACGGTGGTTGTGTGACCTTGTGAATGGTTATAGCTTCGTGCATCCGTAGTGCCAGTAGGATCCGGGAAACCGTCTTCGCGATACGAGATAACGTCACCTGGGAGTATAGGCTGACGGTCTTCATGTCCCTTCCAGAAGTACTCGTCGGTCGCAGCATCCCATGTGTAGTACTGGTTCTTGTCGTATTCATAGAGCTTGATGTTCTCTGCTATGTAGTGAGGCTTGCCTGCTTCCACCTTTACCGTACCTTTATAGGTCTTCTTATAATAGCCTTTACCACCGCTCGAGGGGTCGACTAAAAGATATTCAATCGATAGGTTAGTGTACTCACCAGGGGGGAGAACGATGATGATGCCATTCTTTGACGCATCAGAAGCGGCTGGGATAGGGAGGAAAGGTTTGCCATCTTCATCATCGATATTGTCATGTCCTGCAACATCCTGCTGATAGTACCACACAATCTGTTTCCCTTCTTCCGTCTTCTTCGTGAGCTTTCCGTCTGCAGCCATCGTGTATGTACCTGTAAGACCCTCGTTGGCAGTGACGTACACGGCCCGAACACCGACAGAGGAGGCGAACTTATGGACCGAAGAGTAGGGTGTCAGAACGAGGTAGCCAGCCTTGTGAGCGAGATTGAAAGAATACTGCTGATTAGCATTCTTCGTCGCTGTAGCGATACCACAGTCGCCATATTGACCGATGAGGTCGGCAGAGTTGGGGTCGGTCTGTTTCTGTTTTGCAGCAAAGACAACCTCGTCAGCTTTGTCAGAGACCGTACCCGTATATCTCACCTTATAGCTCTCTGCGGTGAGGTTCTTCGTGAAGTAGAAGTTAGACGCAGCCACTTTTCCGCTGATATCATCCTTGTCATTCTTCTCAAAGGTAGTCCCCCCAGTCGTGTTGACCCATATCTTGTCGCCTTGTGTCCACAGGAATGCCACGTGAGCAGGCTCGGTAGAGGACTGAGCGACATATTTTCCTGCGGTGCGCGTGGCTGGTCCTTCGTCAGAGAAGCAGGTCATCCCCTTGTAATCCTCCGCCTTTTTACCGCCCACCTCTTCGATAGACTCGGTAGAACATGACGCAAAGCATGCGCACACCAATCCTGTGACTAATAATTTACTAACGATATTTTTCATTGTAAAATACTTTCTTTTCACTATTGATTAATACTTACTAATAAACGATGAAAGCGACTATTAGTTATCATCCTCCTCTTCTTCCCACTCATTATCATCGTCGTAGGCATTCTCATGTCCGCCCCCCATGCGTGTAGTTCCAGCTGCAAGACAGCCCTCAGGTTCTATGTGCACGAGCATAGCTGCGGGACACACGTAGTCTTTCCTTGCTGTGCTTGACGCATACAGCAAGTCTAATTCATTTAATTTTATCATCTTAATTCTTCTTTTTAGTTACCTTATTTGATAAAGAGTACGCTACTCAGGTCGACAACTCGACTTAACATTTATGTTTACAAATGGTATAATGTTTATTAAACTCGGCCGTAAAGATATAAAAAACATTTCATCCTGCGTTTATATCCTTTACGAATGTTATTTCAATTTAGGATGTTTAACATATTAAAAACACCTAACAGAGGCCCCTCCCCCTTCCACAGCTGGCCCCTCCCCCGGCCCCAGCTGGCCCCTCCCCCTTCCCCTCCCCCAAAGGGAGGGGCGTGATCACCGAGGTTACCCCTCCTTCGCTGCGTGCGTCTTGATGCGAGTATGGTCTCATCTCGATGCTTTTATGACTAATCCTCAACACCTAACATCCATCACCCACCACCCATCAGACGCCTCACCCCCAGCCCCTCTCCGAATGGAGAGGGGAGTGATCACCGAGGTTACCCCTACATGTCCTCCAAATGTTTAGCAGCTCATCTCCTATCATTAGCAGGCTAATAGGGGTAACCTCACATACTACTCCCCTCTCCATTCGGAGAGGGGCTGGGGGTGAGGCCTCTGTGATATCTGTATGCCGGAGGCCTTCTGTGGGCTCGAAACCGTGCGCTTAAAACCTCCGTGACCTCCGTGTGCTCTGTGAGAGAAAAACATATCCAGCATAAAAGAAAGACCTCCCCAGCGAGTTACATGTGTCTCATCTCATAGCGAGGGTGCGTTCTATTTCTCACAGAAAAACACAGAAGAACAGAACACACAAAGGCTCACAGAGACATTAAGTCAACCGATATCACAGAACGTTACAGCCAACACCCATCACCCAACACCCATCCTTGGCTAATCATCAACACCTAACATCTAACACCCAACACCCATCAAAGGCCTTGCGGCCGGCAGATATCACAGAACATTTCAGATAATATAAGCAGTGAGAACAGTGCTATATGAATAAGGCGTTTATCTCTTCATCGCAAGCCGACGTTTGAGTCGACTATCAATAAGACTGAAAAGAGAAAGTGTTGATAATGATACACCCTCTTTTCTTATGTCCGACGCAAAAATAATTGTGCTTTCGCTTTCGTTTTCACAGTAAAAGTCTTATATTTGCAACGTATTTGTTTTATAACAAACACGAATGGTTATGAACATAGTTTTAGATATCACTCGCAAGCAAGTAACGACATCAGAACTCCTTAAACATAGACCAAACCTGCGAACAGGTTTCTTGTCATCATTAGGACTGACGTCTGTAAGGCGATTTGAACGCTACTTGCAAGGGAACGACAGAGAAGACCTCCAGCGTGATGCAAAGGTTATTGCAAGAGATATGAACGTTGCTATAAAATACATCACAAATGGAAGAAAGAAATAAAAAGGACGCTGAGAACTGATTTCCTCTTCGAGGTAATAACATAACAAAGGAGGGTGTGTCATAATAGACACACCCTCTTTTCTGTTTTTTCTGTACTGTCTTATCTAAGTTCTGTATCCTCTGACGGCCTACATAATGACATAATGAGAAAGAGTGACAGATTTTTTTTGAAGACATAATGACATAATGACAAAGAGAGACAGATTTTTTTTTGAAGACAGAATAACAGAGGGACGGAAGGAGACAGATGTTTTTTTTGAAGACATAATGACATAATGACAAAGTGAGACAGATGTTTTTTGAAGACAGAATAACAGAGTGACGGAGAGAAACTGGTGATTTTTGTAAGACAGAATGACATAATGACAAATAAAGAATGACATATTTTTTCTCACAGATTTACACAGATGAACAGAACACACAAAGGCCCACAGAGACATTAAGTCAACCGATATCACAGAGCGTTACAGCTAATCTTAGTTGAAAGGCCTCTGTGATATCTGTATGCCGGAGGCGTTCTGTGGGTCAGAGGCCCCTCCCCCTTCCCCTCCCCCAAAGGGAGGGGCGTAATCACCGAGATACCCCTATGGCTAATCATCAACACCTAACAACCATCAACCAACACCCGATATCAGCTATAACGCTCTGTGAAATCTGTATGCCGGAGGCGTTCTGTGGAATCGAAACAGTGCGCAAAAAGGCTCTGTTAGATCTGTGAGTTCTGTGAGAGAAAGAAAAGTCTTTCGTGAGAGAAAGAGACGCTATGTAGCGGTGAGCATATCTGGCTTGTGGTGACATCGGTTATTCTTAAGCTGCATGAAAAACATTTACAAAGAGTGATGAGATAGACTTTTATTTACGATAGAAATATTAGCAAGAAGGAAGAATATAACGCACATGATTTCAGAGAGTTATGAACACGAAACGAGGAGAGGCCTTTCTTGCTTCATGAAGGGCCTTTCCAAGCATCAAGAAGGGCGTGTTCTCGAACGTTGAAGGGCGTCTTTCACAACCTTGAATGGCCTCCCTTATATTTAAGAACTATGAAAATAGCTTACAAACACACCCTGCTTAACCCACCAAATCAACCCTGCCTCATCCACAACCCCACTCTGAACTGTCCACACATCCAGCCTGTTTCATCCCCAAACCCACTCTTCCTCGTCTACGAAATCATGGTATATCATCCCCAAACCCACTCTCTATCGTCTACAACCCCATTTTGTTCTGTCTACGAAGCCATGGTATATCATCCCCAAACCTAATCTCTATCGTCCACCAACCCACTTCGCATCGTCTACAAGCTCATTCTGTATCATCCACTAAACCCATGGTTTTTCGTCCACGAACTCACTCTGCGCTCTCTCCAACCCCTCCCTACATTGCCTCCACCCCAATGTTCTCTACTCGTTCGCCCAAGGTCTTCTTCTTCACAACACACAAAAAAGAAGAAGCAAAAAACTACTGTCTTTTACTTCTTCTTCTTTAATCTCTATTTCTCGTCCTCCACCCCTTATGCGTGATTACCCATAATTAGGTAGGTCGGTTTTTATTCCCTTCTACCTTTGGGGTGAGGATGGGGTGAGTCCGTTTGTCTTACTGTCCTACATAGATAGGACGGATGCTGTGCATATTATTCTTGTTAATCAAAGCTTTCTGAGTAGTACCAGAGAAGCCCTGATAAACACCCAAAGAATTGCTCATTATCTGTGGCATGAATGCTGCAGCATTGTCATTACCAGTATTACTTGTTGAGGTCCAGTATCCAGCCTGACTACCTGGCTTATCAATAGCACCAGTATAAGTATAATATATACCAGCCATAGGGAAGAACAGTGCATTGTCAAAATCTGACTTAACAAACTGTCTCAAGTTGTTACCAGCATCAAATATAGAAGCCGTATTACTTGGATTAAGTTTTTTATTGTTCTTATCTAAGACTAAACCCTTAAGCTTATCTGGCACGTTTGGATCAAACAATACGCCATAAACCTTGTTGCCATTATCATCGATAAAGTAACCGACATACTCTGCAGTGGCTTTCATCAGATTATTGAAATCCGTAGCACTTGGAAGTTTCCACTTGTTGTTAGAAGCGTATGCAGCCAAATCACCATGCTTCTTGTCTGAGCTAATAACCCCTTGTATATCTCTTCTTTCAGTCCAGAATTGTCCAGTCTTTGTATAGTCGTAAGCATATTCAATATCACCCCATCTAAAGTGATCAAACTTAACATCATTTGGATTATAAGTAGGAAGAGACATTTGTAAATCCGAAAGTGGTTCTGTAATTTTCGAAGGTGTATACATATAATAGTCCCAAGGATTCTCTGCAAGGTGATAACCATCTACCCAACCATTTATTTTAGTACCTGTAGAATACTGGAGGTTATACTTACCCCACTTAACACCATTAATAGGAATGTATGGACTGTCTTCCTTAACTTGCACTGTGAAAGGATAAACCTTAGCAGCAACAAGATTAAAGTTTGGAGTGCTTACAGCGAAACGATAGGCCTTATTATCCGTTGTGTACACTTCAAATGTAGGGCTGAAGTGGTTCTGTGGCAATATAGCTACATATATCTTCTCGAGTGCTACCGGTGAATTAACTTCTATCTTACCTGTTTCATAATCTTCTAACTTATCATTCGGAATATTGTAAACAGCCTCTGTATAAACATTAGAAAGGACAAGCTTCTTAATATTCATAAGCTTAACACCACCAGCCGTCGCTACCTGATGCAGAAGCACCATTTACAGTAACCGTTCCTTTTCCAAAGCTATAATCAAAGTACTTTAGGTTCTCCTTAGAACCATCTTGACCCTTATTACCATTGATATAACTTGCTGTCATAATTACTGGCATTTTACCCTGATCGTGTCCAGTAACGAATGTACCAGGATAGAAAATGCCTAACTCGTCATTATCCTTACATGCGATCACACCATCAAGTGTTGTTCTTGTACCAGTGCTACTTGCAGTTAACACGCCATAACGAGACTCAGAAGTAGAACCCGTAAAGGTGCGGTTAAAAGCCATAAACTTATCACCAGTAACCCACTTATTATCAGCATCAATCCTAACTTCTGAACGAGTTTTTGCATCGCCAGTAGATATGCTCAGCGTACGCTTCGCTGTCTCATTAGGACTAACAGGAGCTTTCTCCTCATTATTCAAATCACTTGAACATGATGTCAAGCCTATGGCAATGACACCAAGGATAAGACCGTAAATCTTCTTGAAATTCATTTGTTTTCTTTTTTTTTAATGGTTTTACTTACTCTTCATCATAATCGAATGGGTTTTTCTTAGCACCTCCAGCCGTAGAAGGGCCAAGTACGATAGGATCCGCCCTCTCAAAGTTTTCGTTTGTAATACGAAGACCTTTATCACTTCCAGCCAACATAACCTGCTCAGCAGCCATGGCTATACATGAACTGCATGGCTTCACATAATCTTTTTTCATTTTAATTGAGTAATTTAATCTTATATTTTTGATAGATGAATTGATTTCTTAAAGCGTATCGTTTTTAGTTTAACACATTAATATTTCAAAGTGACATAAACCGATTCTTGATTATAACTTTGCGTGATCTTTATTTAGTAATGCGGCGCAAAGGTACGATAAAAGTATCGGTGAAGAATAGAAATTTGGTAAATATAATAAAGTTAACATACTTTTAGTGAAAAGATAACATTCTGTTACACTTCTCTTTAGGCTATGTAGTGTATGGCTCTGGGTTAATTGTTAAGATAATAGTTAAGGCGACAAAATGTTGCAGAAGGTTTTGTTGTACAGCATAATTTACCTGTCTTTAGATTGGAAACGGTGATCTTTAATCATGCTGTAAATATGGTCTTAGTACGTGGGAGTAGTGATAATAGTCGTTTCTTGAGGGGTTACGCTAATAATAGTGGGAATTGATAAGTAGGGCGTAATTATCCTTTCCCAAGCAGGTACATGATTAATACGATATACCATTAGGCTACAATCGAGGCGAGTCTGTCGTAACCTAATGCAGAACCGTCCCGTTATGCTACATGAAATCGGGGGTGCTAATAAGTCTTTCTAAGGGTGATGATGCGTAATAATGTTGCTATTCAACATTGCAGAACCCCTCTTACACGTTTATAAGATATCGTCTTCATTCTCAATCTCTTTGCCGCTTTCATTATCAACACGCAACGTCGGAGGTTGGTTATTGTCAGTACTACTTGTCGTGCTATTATTATTATTTGTATTACCCAACAGTGCACCTTCTTCGTTCAAAGGGTAAACTTCACAAAAAGGGCTTGTATAATTCTTCTTTCTCATTACGTTATATTTTAAGTGTTTATTGTCAAATAAGCTGTAAGAACGATAGGGAAGGGAGGTCTGCAGATAGTCCATAAATATGCCGTCAGACAACCTTAAATTCGTAGACAAAGTTAATTAATATTTTTGAAAAAGCACTATATTTATTAAAATTGTAGTGTTGCATAGCGAAAAAAGGCCTAAAATTATCTTATTAACTATATTCTGAAGCAGTCATTAGGTTATTTTCCTTTTGTTTTATAGTAGGACAGAGTGTTTGTTTAACATAAAGGTTTGCGTGTATAACATGATAGAAGAACTGTAGAAAAAGAAATGAGCTCGGTAAGAAACCGAGCTCACAACCAAATTAATTAAGCATGACCATTGGCAGTGCCTTAGGCATGTTTCCTTATTTAAGACCTATCGATTTGCGTAGATTAAGATAATCTTCGTCTAATGTAGGATTATCACTGGTACCATCACCAGAGTCCCAAACAGGGCGGATAGCCTTAGCTTGTGTCTTAGGGTGTTCTGCCCAGTTCCATTCAGCTGCACCAAAGAAGAAGTCAGCTGAGCGGTCATTCCATTTGCTATCGTCAGTTGTCATGTATTGACCGTATGCGTTACCATCGCCTGATAAGTCTCTCATCTTCATACCAACAGCACCAGGGTCACGCAATCCTGTATATGGCAAGAACAATCCTTTATTAGCTTGTACAAGTGCGGTCACATTAGTGTAGTTATCTATTGACCTTACAAAACGTTTTGCAGGGAAACGACGATAGCCGCCACTGGTACTGGTTGTGAAGTAAGCACCATAAACTTTAGTACCCTTATCTGTGTAGCAATAAGCAGGGATGGCACGTGCTTCTGTGTAGAGCTTCTTCATTTCGGCACCAGATGGTATACGATAATGCTGGTGCTTGCCCTTTGTATAATACCAAGCAATGTCACCACGTGTTGCGCCAGTTCCATTTATGTCCCAATCGGTATAAGAACCAGGGCTTGAAGGATAATAAAGTTTCTTACCTGCAACACTATATCTAAATAGATCACTATTCTTCAAATCCAATGCCTCTTTAATAAGTCCATAGCGGAAGAGGTCAACATCTTCTGCCTTTTGAGTTGGGAAGTCAGCAAACTGTGACGTAGTGTTACCAGCTTTATCGTTAGTAACTTTTCTATACTTATTTAAGGTCACTGCACGCTGTGATATCCACCACTGTGCTGGAGCAATACCCCAATATCCACCATTGGCAGGACCATAGTGTATAAAGTTACCAGTAGCCCATTTCACACCTTGCACCTCAACCCATGGCTTTGGATATACAGGCTTCATGTGAAGGATATCAGTGTGATAAACCTTATCAGCAGCGAGCGTTACGTTGTCATAGTCCTGCTCATACTTCTTACCATTAGCATAAACCATGATATGTATCTGCGTGTAGTTGCCAGGTAATAAGGCTACGTAAGTGTACTGATTATTAGCAGAAGTAAACTTCGTACCTTTTGCTGGGACAACAGCGATAGCTCTACTCTCTTCGTATGCGTCGTCATTAACAAAGCTGTTATTCGTTAAGTCAAGTACGCCAGAAGCCTTGATGTTTGAGACGTAGACAGAGTCGATGTTTGAGAGTTTGTTGTTATTTTCATCAGTGAAGCGTAAACCCCAGAAAGAAACGAGTCGCTGTAATGTTCCAATCTTGACGTTTAGCTTGTCACCTTCTACACTCTCAGGGTGAGCACTCTTAGTCTGATAATCGAAACGACTACCGAGTGTAGCAGCAGTACCATCCTGGCGACTAAGGTTGAGACTAACGTATTTTTGTGCTTTAGCACTTGGAACGTATGATATAATCTTTGATACAGTACCAACTGCTACACTCTCCTCTTTCCTTTCAACTGGTGTGATGGTTTTGTTAGCACCCTTTAATGCCACAGCAGGGTAAAGGAAGCTAATGTTATCATTTGTTGACATAGAGCGACCAGCTGCAGCAATGTCGCCTTTGAAGCTTGCGGACTTGCCACCTCTGGTTGATGTCAATACAAAATAGTTGTTTCGTTTGCCTTCATCGCCATTGACGAATGCGGCTAACTCGTCGTTTTCTGCCCACTCTGAAATGAGTCTTTTTCCATTAGCTGGGTCAACAGCGAGGACACGAGTGGCTGTTCCTGAACCTTGAGCAGGCTCGGCTGATGCAGTGACATGATATACCTTTGGGGTATTGTCAGTCCCTGCTGTTTCTGATAGTTCGTCAGTCTGACAAGCAGACAAAGCAATTGCCACAGTGCCCAAAAGGGCAATTGCTATCTTACTTGATTTTCTCATAAAATCGGTAATTATAAGTTAAATATATAAGTTGTTATACTGAAGTACATCTTTTTGTACCCGTCTTCATTTCCTCCTTTAATCATCTTTACCGTTTAAGTTTATGCTTTTGTGTTCCTTAGATATCCCACTCTATTGCTTCCTTCGCCGAGCTTTGAAATGGGTTGTTACCATTGCGGTTCTGATGTGTTGGGTCACCACCTGGTTGAGGGTCTGATGTACTTCCTTCAACACCTGATCCTGCAAGTAGATGACCTTCTACCTTCTGTTCATAAACTTTTGTTTCTGGTTCTAAATAAGTTTTCTTCATCGCTATGTTATTATTATTTTAATTTTAAAAATTAGTTACCATTTTCCTTGCAGAAGTAGTTAAACTTGCTTACAAAGTAGAATACAAAGTTAAATATAATATTTTATAGATACTAATGGTTTAACCTTTATTTTCATGAATAGGGCTTAAAAGATATAAATTAGTTTGATATTTTTACAAAAATAACTATATTGTCGTGCGTAAAGTGGTGTCTCGCAAATGTAAGACAAGGTATTTTTAGTCAGAATGACATAATGACACACTTGGGCAAAATGACATAACGACAAAAGGAAGACAGGGTAACAGGGAGACAAGCATGGCTTTTAGTAACACTTTCGAAGGGCGGATAGGGGGGATAGAAGGGGATGAGAAAAAGGGTTCTTCCGTTAAATGTGTAGATTGTTAATAGAATGAGATTAATATAACCTGCTTATTCCCTTATTAAATCATGTTTGTAAACTATTTTTGTACAGCTCAGACCCAATACATGCTCTTTTGGCTTCTAAAAGACGCCCTTTTGGGTTGCAAAAGATGCTCTTTAAGACCCTTGCTAACGTCCTTCTGAAGTCCAACTAAGCACCTTTTACTTTATACTTGATAACTAATTGATACGCTGTTGATTGTAAGCCTGCTTCATGTGTATATTTTTGTCATTAGTTATAGGTATTTTCTTTGAAATTATGTAATGATTTTTCAAGCCCTTGTCTGCAGTTTTCGAAGTCTTAAAACGAAAACATTTTCAATGAAAGAGGATGAAAATAGGATAGATAGTTGACTGTCTCTGCCATATTTTTGTTTAATGAGTAACTTTGGCTCTTACGTTAAAGCACTACGAAAAGCGTCCACACATTTAACGGAAGAACCATTTTTTAGACAGAATGACATAATGACACGCTTGGACAAAATGACATAACGACAAAAAGAAGACAGGGTAATTTTAGACATAATGACATAATGACACACTTAGACAAAATGACATAACGACAAAAGGAAGACAGGGTAACAGGGAGACAAGCATGGCTTTTAGTAACACTTTCGGAGGGCGGATGGGGGGACAGAAGGGGATGAGAAAAAGGGCGTGTGATAAACAAAAGAGCGACTCATTGAGCCGCTCTTTGTATGGTTAGAAAGCCTGACTATTACCAAGCAGGACTTTTTAGCCAAGGGATGAAATAGTGTTTGATAAACTTGTTGCGAGTGCTATTTTCGTTCTGTGTAATACCATTAGGGCTGAGATCATTGTACTGTGATTTCTTTTCGTATGGGTTTGTTGCATTCTTAGTGTTAAGCCAATAAGTGCCTAATTGGAATGTTCTTACGATGATATCTTTCTGATCTAATCTCTTCCAAAACTCATCGTGGCACATGTAATAACCTGCTACATTCATGGATAAGTTATAGTTTGGACCTAAATAATAAGTCTCTACCTTTATCTCACCCGATGTTGCCTCAGGAGTTGGGAACGTCATCCTGACAGCTACTTTATAATTGTTTGTACCATTAGCGTCTATACCACCAAACGCTTTAAAGTACATAATGGCATACATGACTCTATTTCCTTGCTCAGAGCAGAACCAGTTAGAGAACTTTCTTTGTTGTCCATTGATGTCCACATAGTCACCATGGCTGTCTGACGTTATTGCATATCCATATTCAGCTCCAATATATGCTGGATGTCCAGTACCTAATTGCTGATTTTTGTTTAACTGTACCTTTGGGTTGTTAAAGATAGGAATAAACTCAGAGTACTTAGGCAGTCTATACAGTTTACTATTCAGAGAAGGGTAGTTAGTATTATCAGTTTGTGTTCCCTCAGCAATACCTTCCGCATCAGCTCTTCTATTTTGTTGCATAGCGTTTCCCTGTCTATAAGCCCACAAACGCTCAATAGGCAAGGTTGGGCGTACTATTCTTAGTGTCACATCATAGCTGGAACCTTTCTTGAGGTCGTCGCTGAAGCTGGCTAAGAGGTAGCGGTTGCCCATGTAAGGCTTCCAAGTATTGGGATTGGTTGTGTACACTGACTTATCGTATGTGTAGTTTGTTCGGGTTGGGTCAGTCACATCTACCTTACCGAAAAGCAAGGTCTCATTGACAATACTACCATAATCACTCGTCTTCTTATAGTCTACTGGCATCAAGCAAAGGAGGAAACCACGATTGGTCTTTGTGTTTGAAGCGGCTTGCGAAGCACCCTTATAACTATTAAAATAGATGTAATTGCCGAGATCGCTTTGTCCTTGACGAAGTGAACCATCATCCTTAGCCGACTCATAGTTTAGCTTGATATTCGTTGTATAGTGCTCTGCGTTATACTTCTTGTACTCATCCGAAACACGAGTAATAGCATTTGCACTGTTTGGCTCCCAATAAGAAGATGCCAAGTCAGCATCGTCAGAGACGTTACTGCCGACGTTGAACTTATATGAACCCGATGAGCAGAACGCATTACTCTCTAATGTCAACTCACGATTAACCTTTGTGTTAAGCCCTACACGGTTCTCCAAAGACAGAACGAGGAATACTCCTTGTGGCTTGAAGACCATCTTTTTGTTCTCATCATAGAGCTTTAACTTATTTCCCTGCTTAACGATGTGACGCCAAGTAGTTGCGAAAGGACACGAAGTAGTAAACTCCTTACCCTTTTCTATCACGTTGATAGTAGTCTCGGTGTTCACTTCTAAGTCGTCACCTTTCTTCTCTCCACCGCCCATAAAGGCCATGATATACCAATCGCCAATCGCCAGATTGCTCGTAGTAGACAGTTTGTTAAGATGGAGCTTCACGTCGGAACCTTCTTTTGTTACCGACCAGTTGGCCTCGACAACTTCTTTTTTATCATCCTTCTTGTTATAAAGTACGACCACAGAAGGCATTGTCTGCTGTGTGATATTCAGTTTTGGATATAGCACAGTCTTCCCACTAATATTCTCCTCGCTAACCTTGAAAGGCATATTAGCCCTTGTCTGCGCTTGGTTTTCAGGATTGTCAGTGCTCGCTTCTATGTCTACGTCGTATGTCTTTACAGCTCCCGTAGAAGAAGTAGTACCTGTGTTTGAATCGTAGTCTACGTTTGTTTCGCTACACGATAGGCATAGCAATGAGGCCAAGATAGCCATTGAAAAAACTTTTATGGACATTGTTTATCTCTTTCTAAGTATTGTTATAATAGTCTTACTCGTTATTAAAATCACCTGTCAGCGTACATTCTTGTGTGCTGCATGAGGATTATTGATCGTCTATTTCGTCCGTCAAATCTCCGCCATAGTTAATATCCTCAATACTTGCCTCTGGTCCTGAACCCGCTAATAAAGTTGCTGTCTCAACAGCAATGATGCTTATACACGGTGCAACATACTTCTTACTTCGGTTTGCTGATACTCCACACATCTGACCGTCTTCGTTTTTTTGAAACATAATAATATCGTATTAAAATTTAATCGTACATTTATAGTAAGCGCAACCACCTGTTGCTTAACTACCTTTTATCCTTTTTGCCCCATCCGTTTTAGGGTCACTCCTTGATTTCTAAGCATGCTAAAAATAGCAAAACGGCCTGCAAAGGTATGAAAAAAAATAAATAAAACAATGGAACAATTACAACTTTTTAATATGCGTAAGCGATATTCTTTCTTATCCGTGAGCGTTTTCTGTATGATTTTCAAGGACTTTCCGAGCCCGTTCTGTTTAGTTGTCATGGGCACTGAAGCCGACTAAGAAAAGTGGTTGTGAGGGTTTTTCTTTCGTTCTTATATGCTATTTATATTCTATATTTTAAGCTGACTGCACTTTTAAGAGGGGTTGTAATTATGTGATGATAAATCAGTTATAAGCCATGAAAGGCGATAGTAACGACAGTAATCTTAATCTTCATCGAATTACGTTGCGAGAGTTTCTGCTACTAATACTCCATTGCTCCCCACCAATTTAGTAAGGGTAAACGCAGAGTAAAGTTCAGCTTTATTCCTACAATTGATATCCGTCAATAATGAAGAGATATTAATAGTCTTACACAACTTTATTGCATAAATATTTGTTAATATCAAAACAAAAGCCTAACTTTGCACTCCAAAATCAGAAAGTGGTAGATTGTTAATACGAAATTAGTTGATTTAAGACAAGTAACAACTATTTTTAGACGAAACAAAAAAACGATATTAAGTTATGAAAAGTAATGTAACGACACCGAAGATGGCATATCTTCAGCCAGTTTGTACGTTTGTTAATGTACAAGCTGAGTCACACATCTTAACGATTAGTGCGACAACAACAAACCCTGTAGAGGGTGGTGACCCAACAGGCGGCAATGGTAATGGATCTACTCCAAACCCATTCACAAGTGGTGCTGCTCATTCTAAGGAGCAGCCAAGTTTGTTTACACAAGAAGATAACTAAAGAATTAATTTATAACGATTAGAAATGAAGATAATGAAAAAGAATGTCTTATTTCCTGTAGCATGCTTCTTGATGGTAGCTCCATTGCTAACAAGCTGTCATGACGATGTAGACAGCTCTACAGCCGAGAACACAACTATCCATACTTATAGCCTCGTTGCTGATGGCACAAACGCACTGCAGCAGGAACCAGCTACACGTGCTCTGAAAGAAGATGCTGCCCATAAGATTAAGTCTGAATGGGGTAAGCAAGATGAGATTTTAACTTATGTAGTGGGTGATGATGGTCTTCAAGCCGACGACTATAGCTATATTAAAAATGAGAATTTAGGCGGTAAAAACCGCTTTGACGGAAATATCGATTCTAAGAAGACAATCACTACTAATAGCGAGATTGCTTTCCTCTATCCTGGTAAGGCTGCACAAGGTAATAACAGAACCATTACACCTGTTACAGAAACTAAAGAAAGAAGTAGTCTTTATCATGAGGCAAGCAACAAAACACAAGATCGTGTTGAGTTAAAGCTTACTGAGCAAGATGGTACTGCAGAGACAATCGGTGAGCGTTTCGACTTCCAATGGACTAAGCAGAAGCCAAAGAAGGTTGAAGGAAAGAAAGTCGACATAAGCCTTGGTGAGCTAAAGCGTATCGTTACCATCTGGGGATTACGCTTCACAGACGAGAACAATCGTCCTCTTGAAAACATCGATTCAATCTATATCTCAAACGTAAAAGGTTCAGACATCCTTGACCTTGATAGTGGAAAATATATTGACAACAACGAAGAAGACGAGGTTATGAACATCGTCCTCCGACCAAAAACAGGTACGAAATTTAGCTCTAAAGATGGTAAATATACCTATGTTGCCTTTATCCCTGGTGCATACACTGATGTTGTTGTAACAGCCTACGTAGGTGGAAAAGTTTTACAAAGGTCATATAACTCACTCAATTTCGAGACTGGTAAAGTCTATCGCTCAGATATATTGAAGATGGAAGATACTCAGCAGAAGGCGTTTGTTGAGGTACAGGGTATTAAATGGGCTACTGGTAATTTCATCCACTATGAGGAGAATGGACAACAGTATTGGGGTATTGCGCCTGCACAGTGGTGGATATCACGCCGTGCTGTGATGTTAGGTTCTAACCGCAAGGAGGTTTCTTCTGGTGGTATACTCCAGTCTTCACAGTTTGAGACTAACCCTGAACAGACTTCTGGCGACCTTGATCTCTTCCGTTATGGAGATATTGAAGATGCTCTTAACGTTAGAAGTAACACATATAAGGCTGGCCTTAAGGATATTTATGGAAAGCTTTATACAGCTACAGGAATTGGAGGTAAAGAAACAAGTGACCGTTCAAAGGCAAAAGCTGGTGATATTGTTTGGTATTACACAATGAATAATAAGAGAAAATATCGTATACCAAATGAGACAGAGTTAAAGTCGCTTTACAATGTAGCTAATGTCATCCCAGCATATTGCTACACCGACAAGGGTACAGTAGTCTATGGTGCATTCTTCACAAACAATGTTAGTAATGACACTAATAAGAGAAAGAAGGCTTTCCCGACAAAGGCAAGGAGATATGACAAGTATACAAATGTTACTGCGTTAGTTCGTGCTAACAAGGGATTATTCTTGCCTGTTACAGGTAGACGTTCAGACGGATTGGCAACAATGGGCTTTAGAGATATGGCTTATGGAGCAGGAGCTTATGGTCAGTATATGAGTGGAAATGCTGATGTCTTAGCCTGGGACTTCTTCTTTGGTCCAACTGAGTGGAATTTCTCAAAGAATGCCAAGGGACAGGCAAGGGCTATCCGTCCTGTATTCATAGAAGAATCTTCTACTGGCTCAGATAATACTTTTGCGCCATTTGCTAACATCAAATAAGGCAATAGCATCATGCATCAAGGCTTTGTCTAAAGCCTAACAAGAATGTTCAGTTTATGCTTTTATACGCATAAAAGCAAGGCACTATAAGCCCCACCACATGCGGACGTCAGTCCTATTGTGGTGGGGTTTCCCGTTTTAACGCCCTGTACACATAGGGAGACAGGGTGAAAGAAGACAGAATAACAGAATAAGACTGGGGAGACAGAATAAGTGCGAACAGAATAACAGTGTAAGACGAAGGGTAAGAGAAGACTGATTAACAGAAGAAACAAAGAAAGATTGCGCGGACCGTTTCTACAATCTTGGGGCTGAATCTTGGGAGAGATGAGGGATGATAGAATAATAAAAATTCGTTACAACTCTTCGACCCAATGGCCCTCTAACCAAGGATATTGCCTCTCATGTAACTGACTTTATAACCTTCATAAAACCAGGATATTACGTATAGCGTTTAAGACTACGCCCTTCTTGCTTGTAGACTACGCCCCTCTTGCTTCAAGAAGGGCCTGTTCTTGAATGTAGAAGAGCCTTTTCTTGCTACCAGTTCGCCCTTTCCTCGAAAAGAGAGGAGTGTGGCGTGTGAAAAATGTTGACATGGTGGTCTCTCCCAAACCGACTGCGCAGGAGGGGGAGTAGTATGTGAGGTTACCCCTACTGGGCCGGCCTCACCCCCAGCCCCTCTCCGAATGGCGAGGGGAGTAGTATGTGAGGTTACCCCTACTGGGCCGGCCTCACCCCCAGCCCCTCTCCGAATGGCGAGGGGAGTAGTATGTGAGGTTACCCCTACTGGACTTCTGATGATAGGAGATAAGCTGTTAGACATACGGAGGACATCTGGGGGTGATGCTTCTGTTGGCTGTAATGTTCTGTGATATCGGTTGACTTAATGTCTCTGTGAGGCTTTGTGAAATCTGTTCTTCTGTGTTTTTCTGTGAGAAAAAGAAAATACCTGAGAGTCGTGGGGAGTTTTTTCTCTCACAGAACTCACAGATTTAACAGAACCTTTTTGCGCACAGTTTCGAACCCACAGAACGCCTCCGGCATACAGATATCACAGAGGCCTTTCAGCTAAAGAAGGGTGTTGGGTGATTGTTGTTAGGTGTTAATGATAAGCTAAGTTCGTCTATCTGTTACCCTGTCTCCCTCATACCCTGTCATGCCCTTCCCCTCTGTTACTCTCAGAACTTGTTCATCTGTTACCCTGTCTTCCTCATACCCTGTCATGCCCTGACCCCCTGTTACTCCCAGAACTTGTTCATCTGTTACCCTGTCTCCCTCATACCCTGTCATGCCCTAACCCCCTGTTACTCTCAGAACTTGTTCATCTGTTACCCTGTCTTCCTCATACCCTGTCATGCGCTACCCCTCTGTTACTCCCAGAACTTGTTCATTTGTTACCCTGTCTTGCTCATACCCTGTCATGCCCTAACCCTCTGTTCCTCTCAGAACTTGTTCATCTGTTACCCTGTCTTCCTCATACCCTGTCATGCGCTACCCCTCTGTTACTCTCAGAACTTGTTCATCTGTTACCCTGTCTTCCTCATACCCTGTCATG
>QWCO01000146.1_pt1 | contig 46051 bp, 73 predicted proteins | sample 1972611 | NCBI WGS metagenome assembly QWCO01 (sample SAMN09866706, study PRJNA288562) | Human oral metagenome isolate term1_saliva, whole genome shotgun sequencing... | reverse complement strand
GATAGCAGTATCGATGATATCTACGCCAGCTTTAGCAGCTTCCCAGTATGTAGTGCTTGCAAGACCGCAAGTGAAATGGCTGTGCAAGTCGATTGGCAAATCACCAAAACGTTTTTTGAAAGTAGAAACTAAATCAAATGCATCAGCAGGTCCTAACAAACCGGACATATCTTTAATGCAAAGGGAATCAGTACCCATTTCAACCAAAGTTTCAGCAACTTTCAAGAAGCTTTCAGTTGTATGAACTGGAGAAATAGTGTATACCATAGCGGATTGAACGTGTGCGCCTGCTTTTTTGGAATATTTAATAGCAGCTTCCATGTTACGAGGATCGTTCAATGCGTCAAAAATACGGATACGGTCGATACCATTTTTTACAGCAGCTTTACAGAATGCTTCTACTACATCATCAGAGTAGTGTTTGTAGCCCAACAAGTTTTGTCCACGAAGCAACATTTGTAGTGGTGTATTTTTTACATTAGCTTTTAATTTGCGAAGACGTTCCCATGGATCTTCGTTCAAGAAACGAAGACAGCTATCATAAGTAGCGCCACCCCAACATTCAAGAGCTTCATAACCGATTTCATCTAAAAGGCCAAGCACTGGTTCCATTTGTTCGTAACGCATGCGTGTTGCCAAAATAGATTGATGACCGTCACGAAGAACGGTTTCACAGATTCTTAATTTTTTAGCCATGTTAATCCTCCAATTCGAAATAGTTAGGTGATGTAATTTTATACATACACGCAATGACTATCTCATACCTATTTATCAACAATTCCTATAGTTTCTACTCACGTAGGTAAAATATGCTAGGAATTATTGGAACATACTTATATTAGACTACTTATAAAATTCTTTGTCAACAAGTATATTATGCTTATTTATCATCAAAAAGCATACATCTTTGATATAAAAGTGTAAAAAAAGTCACAAAAAGAACCTGTTATGCTAGATTTTATCTTGCATTTTTAATCATTACCAAATGAGTATGTTAATGAGAATTCAAAAGCAATCCAATCATCATATCGTTATAATTTTTATTTATGTACAAAAGCATATCAGTATTTATTGATGTAGTATAACGAATTATCTTGATTTACAAACCTTGTTATCACTTTTTATGATAACTGGTGAAGACAATCTAAAATTCATGAATATACATTTTCTATTTCAAATATACTTGTTTTTACTTTACCTTTTTAGGAGCTGTTTCAAGGACAATATTCTTGCCATCTCGTTTTACTTGAATAGAGAATGCCCCTTCGCCTTCTTTAAAATACTCCATTTTAATATCTAATAGCATTTTACCAATAAGCGTTTCCACCTTTTCAGTTAAAAACTCACGATAGAATGCGTCTTGATTTTGTTTAGGGCTTTGATGAATCACCGGTTTCGCTGCATTGCGTTCCGCCTGCATCATAGTTTCTTCAAAGTTATCATCTCCACCCCATTGCTTCATCATTTCTGCGTCGGATAAGCCTTTTTGAATTTTGAACTTTGCCATTATATACTCCTATTCTACTAGTTAGATGACACAACATAACGAGTATTCTAACTAACTATATATATTTAACTCTTAATTAAGTCTAATTCTTTACACCTAATAATTCAATAATCTGTTCCTTCACCATAACTGGATCAATACCAGACATACAGTATGCTTTTCCTTTAGGACATTTTCGTTTACGGCATCCTAAGCAATCCATATCATGATTTTGTAACACTTTATAGGTTCCAGTTAGAGGCCCCCATTCTGCGGGGTTTGTAGGACCAAATAGGGCGATTACAGGACGATTTAGAGCTACTGCCATGTGTAGTGCACCCGTATCACAAGCCACCACTACATCGCATTCGCTGAGCAGAGCCGCCATTTCACGCAATGTAGTCTTACCTAATTTATTGTAAACTGGCAAGTCCTCTTTTTCTACATGTTGCATCAAATCTTCAAACTCTTGTGCTTCTTTTGGTCCCCCAAAGCATATAAAATTACTTCTATAAGACAAAGAATCAATTAGTTGTTGCCATTTCTCATGAGGCCAAGATTTAGTTTGCCATGATGAACCAAGAACTAAACCAATCAACGGCCTATCTTTTTCTGTAAATGCCGTTTCAACTTCAGACTTAGCTTGTTGTTGCTCCTCATCTGTCACAATAAGGTCCATTAGATCCATATTCTCAGTCTCAACAGGGATAATTTCTTTATTTAATGCACCTGGCAGTAATTTAGCTACGTCAAGATATTGCTCTATAACATGTTTTGACCGATTATTCGATTTGTAATTCGTAAACAACCAATTCAATTCCTTAGTGCCACCTAAGCCTAACCGTATAGGCGCACCGGATGCCAGTAGTACAAGCCCCGTAATGAGCCTACCTTGTACATCAACAGCTATATCGAAGTGGTATGGCTTTAATTGTTTTCGTAAATCCCACCACATATTCCACATGGTGCGAAGGTGTAATTTCTTAGAATGAGCCTCATATACATCCCGTTCCCATGGAATTATATGATCTACATAAGGATTATGTTCTAACAATTCAGCCATACTAGGTGTAACAATCCAATGCAATTTCGCATCCGGATACTGCTGTTTTATCCACCTTGCAGCGGCTGTGGCATGCAGTATATCACCAATATAACTGAGCCGTACAAACAATATATTCATCGACAACCGCCTTTCTTATGTATTGTCTTATTCCTAAAAAACAACTAGTATCAACACACATATACTGATATATAACGAAACATACATGAGTTCAACTTGAATTATTACGTATGACACTAAAGAAATTTATAAATAAAGCCTTTATAACCTGCGATTATAAAGGCTTTATATTAATTCTTTTTCTTAGAGCTAGAGTCTTTAGATGATTTATCGTTATCTTCTGTTACTTTAGTCGTGTCATCACTGCCATTAGCAATAATTTCTTTCACTGCATTCATGGTCACTTCAGACAAGGTAGTCGGATTATTATATTTATAAATAGGTTTAAATCCTACGCCTAATTTACCAGAATATACAGTTAATACATTATTATCTTCATCGACACGAGCAATATAGATTGTCTTGCTAGTATCTACGCCGAGCAAGCGGAATCGTCCAGGTGGGTTGATAACACGCCAACCACCTTCGATACCATTAAACATGAAGATATCACCAGTTTTAGCATTATCGTAGAAGAAATTATCTTCATCATAGAATACAGCAATACGACCAATATCCGTAGCTTGCATGTATACGCGACGCGTATCATAGTTCGCATCAGTTCTGTAAATCCGATATGCACCTTCACGGACTTTTACCTTCATATACACCACATTTGTCGCTTCAGAATATGCCGCATCAACAATGCGACTTCCTTTTGGTACATCTTCAAGTTCTGTATCTACTTCGTGTTCCGGATCATCAGCATTAAGTCGAGCCATAACGACCTTGTTGTCCGTATACAGGCCCATAATTGCATAGTTACGATCTGGCATCCAGTCAAAATAGCTAATGGAGCGACCTTTCAAACTAACCGTTGTGGGCTTGCTTTCACCAGCCTTATAAATCCGAAGAGATTCATCTGTAACAACGGCCATAAATTGATGGTCATAAGATACGTATTTACGCCCCTCTTTTACATCAGGGAAGTTTTTCGTGTCATCCTTAGACGCACCAGAGACGTTAAATTCCGTAGTTGGTGCAAACATATATTGATCAAGGTACAGATACACCCCTCCTTGCAGTAGAATGCCTACCGCAAAGGCGCTCAGTACACGCGTAAAAGGTTTCATTGTTCCTCCTATTTCACGATAAACGCCGTAGGAATCATCCGTTCCCCTAACAAATCGGCTGGTTTATTTACAACTTTGCCATTTAAATACAATGTAGAGCTAGAGCCACCATCGAGGTTAGCCGCAATGTATGCGCCCTTTTCATAGAGTACATCTTGTACATCGCGCAAGGTAGCCCCCAAGGAATAGCCTGGTTGACGACCGTCGATTACAACGAACAATACAGTACCATCCTTACGTTGACCGATGGCCGTACGAGGACCTACGCCCCAACCACCATCGCCATCGGTAATCATCTTCTTACCATCTACGATAAGAGGTGGCCCAAAGGTAATACCTTCCATAGCTTTCATATCAGCTAATTCAGTTTTATCATAGTTGCCCGCAATGAGGTTACCAGATTTAGAGAAGCCTACAAAATCAACAGATTCATCAGGGCCTACATCCTTACCGATAATATAATCCCCTTCGTGAAGGATAAAGCCATATGGCAAGCGGCCAGTACCAGTACCATTAGGATCGTGGAAACCACCGCCATTAATAGCCGCTACGGCACCATTCATTTTAGCGATATTACTTGTAGTATCCCCTTTTTCTTGGATATTTGCAGCTGTCGCCACTTGGATACGGCGAGGGTCTGGAATTTCAAGTACATACCCTACATAGCGGGAGGACTCAATTTTTTCCAATTTAAGATCTTTATCTTCACGAGCATTAAATTTAAACAAATCTTGACTCTTTACAACGCCTACGGTCCCCAAAATAGATTGCAATTCATCATTGCTGAATAGCCATGTAATGTATTGAGGATGACGAGATTGTAAGATAGCACCAATTACGGCACGTTTTACATTATTAAATGGTCCAAACAATACCACGAATGGTGATGTGACTGCGGTAAATAAGAACACCATAATGATGAACTTTACCCAATTCTTTTTAAACAATGTATATCTCCTTATAAATCACTGTAATGTTCAGTGCTAATTCGTTCTTCAAAATGCTTGATGTCTACGGCATTACCAACCCAAACACGTAAAATATTGTATGGATTATCCCCCGTATGAGCCCAACCGGACTTCATCGCCATAGCCATCTTTATACCACTGTCTTTTGTGGCTGCATCAGTATCCTTATTTTTGTCCCCATAGGGATAACAGAACCAAGGATTATCTGTAATGCCTAACTTATCGGCTAACGCTTGTTGCGCTTTTTGAATGTTTTCCATTTGTGCCGCTTTTGAAAGTTGGCCCATTTCCATATGTTGGAACCCATGATTAGAAATAGTTATGCCATTATCTTTCATTTCTTTTAGTTGTTCCCATGTAAGTCGTGTGCCTACATCACCTGGATTAACAAAAACAGTAGCAGCAAAGCCATATTCTTTCATCAATGGATACACGATAGAGTATGTATCTACATAACCATCATCAAAGGTTAGTACTACAGGTTTTTCAGGTACCGCAGCACCATTGACTACATAGTCGTATAGCTGATCCATCGTCAACGGATGATACCCATTGTCCTTGAGAAATTTCATTTGCTGGCGGAATAAATCCTCTCGGATAACCGCATCATTATCTTTATCATCGCCAATCTTGTGATACATGAGCACTGGAATTCCCGATGGATGTACCATTGTCACTTCTTTCACAGATGGCGTTTTAGTTTGTGTTTCTGTTGTTTGCTGTGAAAGCATTCCACATCCTGCTAACACTGTAGCAATTACAATTGTGCAAAGCACTACCAATGAAAATCGTTTCATAGGTCCCCCTTTATATAGACACAATTTAATAACTTATATTATATCATTTATAAGGAGAATAGTAAAAATCATCGTACCATGAGCACCTCGTCAATCGATTTACGCGGCCTAGGATACATGCCTTCATCAGAAACACCGATAGCAATGATTGCCTGCACATCATGAGATATATTCAAAAAAGCTTTACTTTCACTCTGCATAAAAAACACATCATTCATCCAGAGTGTACCTAAGCCCATATCCTTTGCACCTAGTAAAATATGTTCCACAAAGGCACCTATTGCTTGCAAATCACTTTTTTCCCATACATCGCGGTAATCAGACAAATCATCATACGGATTATATACGAATAATAAATCGCTAGCGGTCTGCATTGCTTTTAAACTAATTTCCAAACTGCCAAAATGCTCTTTTCGTTCTTTATATTGCTTAAGCACCTGAAAGCCAAGATTAACAAAAAAATCTTTATCCGACCCTGTTACATGTATAACCTGCCATGGCTGTCTATTTTTAGGTGATGGCGCACGCATGCCCAGTTCTACCAAGTCTTTAATTATATCCATACCAACCGATAGGGCTTCCTTATATCTACGCACGCTAGTACGCGAATGTATAACCTCTTTTAATTCCATATTGCTAATACCTATCTATTCCTATCCTTTACTATGTGCAGAGTTATATTGTAATCTACTCCATAATGTTTTAATATTTAAATTATAATACATATTACATACACTATACTATGCAACAAAGGATTCACTATGAAAAAACGCCTTACCCTTATACAAATGGACGTCCACGTCAATGACGTTGAATATAATTACAATCGTGTTCAAGAGTTACTCGTTCAATCTCTTTCTGAAAGCCCCGATATTATCGTATTGCCAGAAACATGGAACACAGGTTTTTACCCATCTAAAGAATTAATCAACATCGCTGATAGAAATGGAGAACGAATAAAATCATTATTAAGCACATTTGCAAAAGAGCATAACGTAAATATCGTAGGCGGTTCCGTAGCCGTTGCCAAAAATGATGTCGTATTCAATACGTCCTATGCCTACAACCGAAAAGGCGAACTCGTCGGAGAATACTCAAAAATGCATGGGTTTAGTCCTGCAAAAGAAGATCACTATTTCGCAGGTGGCACCCATACCACACATTTTGAGTTAGACGGCATTCCTTGTAGCACCGTCATCTGTTACGACATCCGTTTTCCAGAATTAGTGCGCATGGCCGCATTACCAAATACAGAATTGCTATTTGTGCCTGCCCAATGGCCTACCATGCGCCTACGACACTGGCAAGTTCTCAATGAAGTACGGGCCATCGAAAACCAACTATTTGTATGTGCTGTAAATGGCTGTGGTACAGTTGGCCGCGTTCAGAGTACGGGGCACTCTGCTGTATATGATCCATGGGGTACAAATCTATTAGAAATGGATACTAAGGAAAGCATCGCTTCTGTGGAGGTTGACTTTGCTGTTGTCGAAGACATTCGCAACAAAATAAATATATTTAGAGATCGTAAACCTGAACTGTATAATCTATAAACTTATAACACAAAAGACACATTGCAATGATTTGCAATGTGTCTTTTACATTAGAATTCAATAAGCTTCCACATATCCTCTGGCACTTGTTCCAGAGGTTTATTTTTTGCTATCGCTTCTTTCAAAATATCAATTGTATCTTGAACCTCTTGTTTATCCTTTGTATTTGGATCATGAAGGATAACACGATTTAAAGAATCTTCACCAAATTGTTTGAGATATTCCTTTTCTACTTGGTTTAATTCACGACGTAAGTATTTCAAGTCATCACCTCTTATAAATTATATTTTTGTTGCATCTCTTTTGCCGTAAAGGTATCCGAATCCATACTAAACTCAAATAATGCTTCTTTTGCCATCATTACATCATGCTCATCTTCGATTTTTTCGAATAATGTTTTCTTAAGTAAATTTTCTATTGTCGTTTTTTTCATTTTTGCAAAATCATTGAAGAGTACAAATTCTTCATGAGATAAATTTAGATTGATAGTAGCCATAAAATTACCTCCTAATATATTTAATCTAATATATTAGGAGGTAATTGTCTACAAATTTACAATAACTATAACTATATTATTTTGTCATGCTTGCTTTTAATGCAGCAATTTCTGCACGAAGTTCTTGTAGCATCTATATTTTATTTATTTTTTACTATATTTATTTATCAGCCGTAGTATACAAAGCTGTAATTATACTATATAAAACGAGCTATTATCTGTTTTTAGGTATACAAAAAAGACATGTTACTCTTCTCTCGTCTCTCTCGTAACATGTCTTAATTTGTATATAGATCTCTCGAACTATATCATATTGTGTCTGGCTGAACTCTCTAATCCCTTTTTGACAGGCCAGTATGTCTACAATCATTTTATATTTTATATTTTAAAATAATCTATGTCAATAATTTATTTTTAGTTTAATAATTAATATTTATAAAGAGATTAAATCAGCTAATTACAATATTAAACCTACAATTAACCGAGCTGACAGAAATAAATAATATAATTCTTCTCAGGTTTTACTAGAGTTTAGCTAAACTCTACTAATCCAGCTATAAAAAAAGGACCTACAGCGAACTGTAGATCCTTATATTTGGTGCGGATTGAGGGTTTATACTCAACGCTCCGCACCATTACTACATTATTTAAACTCTACATTCCAAAAAAGGGGCAAATAAGGGGCAACCATTATTTTTCTTTTATTGAATGCAAGTATTAACCACTTTTTCTAAATCCCTTGTACTATCAAATATGTTGAATCCTATTTCACGGATTAGTTTCATTTGATATTTGTGTTCTTCTCTTGTGCGTTTAAACTCTGTTAAATGTTTCACCATGCCTCTCATCAAAGATATGTTTGTTTCCATTTCTTCTATGTACTCTTTCACACTATCATAATCAATGCCTATTTTTTCTTCAATCGGTACTACAGACTTAACTGTTGCTACAGGTTGTCTATTAAAATATTTAGCAATTTCTAAATTAATAGGATCTACATTATTGTACATAATGCAAGTTAGTTTGTATGCCGTATCTTCTGTGAATACAATTAATCGTGAAACAGCACTATGCATAGGAATATTATTTTCATGCTTATAAGCAGTTACTTCTTCCTTTTCTAACAGTTGATATGGTAAGCCTTTATCCTTTAAATGCCATAAAATACTTGTTCTATTTCTCTTTACTATTTCTGCAAAATCACCAATGGTTATAACAGGTATACCTTTATATGTCTTACAATGTAGCTCACTTGGGTTTACATTCTCTTCTAAATAGCCTTGTTTTAATGTTTCTTCCATTTCATTGAAAGCTTCAATATATTTTAACTTCCATTGTAATGCTTTCTTTCCTGTAAAACCCATGGCAAGTAGTGAAAAGCCATCACGATTCATTAAGTAAAATGGAAGACGTCTACCATTATAAGAATATGATTTCTCTTGGAAAAATTCATTGGCACAATTTTGTTCCAATAAAATTTCTCTGATTGCTCTTAACACCACTTTATGCTCTTTGCCAAAATGTTCTGCTATATCTTTACTAGATACTACGATTTGATTATTTTGAATAACTACTAATTGTTTCATGATTTTAGCTCCTTAGTCTTTAAAGGAACAATGCACTCATGATATAATATTTCATAGAGAACATTGTTCTCGCTCCTGTAAGACACAGTAACTTTCCACGGTGGCTGTGTCTTATTTTTTTTGCTCAATCAATTCAATTCCTTTAATAATAGCATCTGTTCGGCTTATACCTAATCGCTGAGCGCATCCATTAATCATATTCAACTCCGCATCAGTTAATCTAATATTTAGGCTTTTATTTCTTGATTGAGTTTGCTTGGGTGGGCGACCCATTCGTTTTTCCATCTTATCACCTCACTTATGCCCTTGCATATATAATATATTTTGCGAGTGCATAAGTCAAATAAAATTTTCTTAAACTAAAATTTAGTGGCCGAATTTTCTTAAACTAAAATTCATTCGTGGAATTTTCCACTAATAAAATTTGGTGGCTCAATTTTGAGCCGATAAAATTCATTGGCTGAATTTCCAGCTGATAAAATTTGGTGGCGGAATTTTCCGCTGCCAAAATTTAGTGGCACAATTTTGTTCCACTAACCTTTCACGATAAAAAGAGCCACCGCATTATCTGCAGTGGCTTTATTTCCCCTTATAGAACTTAAACTCGCCTTCTTTAAATCCATTCTTTACACGACCTCTACAATTCTGTTTCAATGAGTCAGCAGTAACATTCCAGCGCTCTGCAGCCTCTTGTGTTGTCATAATATCATCTAGTTCAAATTTCAATTTCATCACTTCCTAACTAAACGTTTAATTATTAATATCAGAACAATAAGAGTTGCTATATTAATCAGCCATTCTAAATATTGCATAATTCACCTCGTTGATTTACAATAATGTTGAAAAGGTGGCGGGGCTTTCACCCGCCCGCTTTTTAGTCTTTGCTAACAAGTTTTAAAATGATGATTGCTAGTGTCAGTAGCGTTAACTCATTTATTAAGCTTGTTAGCTCTTTTATTATGTCCACTTTTATCACCTCCTTTCTACATCTTTATTATACCCTATATCGTGTATAAAAGCAAGTGTTTATTTTGCTTTTTACAAACAAAAATAGAGCCTACCAACGTAGATTTAATCTAGGTTAGTAGGCTCTTTTATTTATAGTTGCGTGTATCCACCATCACGCTATGGAGATGTACGGATCACCTCAACTTTTAGCAGCTAAATAAACAACTGTTCCCCCCAATAATATATTTAATATCTTACTATTCCTTTGTTGCATCTTGATTCTTTTGAGTTCTCTCATCTGCATTTCTAAGTATGCGTTTACCTTCGCCAACGATTCGTTTTGCATTGATAGCGTTTTCTCTTGCTGCTCTAATGTGTTCTTGGCTATTAGTAATTGCTCCCTCTGTTCTTTGATTAAGTTCATCGATTCTATTAATTCTTGTTTCGATTCGCTCGTTGACATCTGTGCTACGTTCAATTGCTGTTCTAACTCGTCTATTATCTTCAACTGCTCGTTGATTGTATTGTTGAGCGTTTCGAACTTCATCAGTAGCTCGTTGTATTCCTGTCGTGTCAATATTACTTGCTCTGTCGGCGTAGAACCATATACAGGCAATGATACAAAGGACAATACAAATAGGAACAGAGATGTAATGAGCGTGAATAAAGTTTTTGATTTTGTCATTCATACTTCCCCCTAGTCATACATGTAGTTGACATCAACTTCTTTGCCAGCTACCATTCCGCAATCGCTATATTGCCATATTCTGATATTTGGATAATCACATTGTTCATCGTATTGTGCACACCATACAGGAACGCTTGGCATTTGAGTATATGCATATGTTTCATCCCACAATAGAGAATATCCGCTATACACACCTACATTTTGAAACCCTGCGCTCCATAATGTATTTACAAAGCGACTAATGCAATTCGTCATTCCTTGGCTTGTTAACGCTCCAGCATTAATCATATTACGTAATTGGCGGTGTTCCTCGTAGTCATACCAAATACCAGCTTGCAAATGGTAATCAGTATATCCATAACTATTGAGCGTGTTAATTACCCATTCTGCTTCTTGTACTGCGGTAGCCTCATCGTAGGCGTGGCTAAAATAATATACACCAACTTCAAGGCCTACATTTAATGCTGCAGTTATATGTTGCTCAAAGAATTCATCAACGTTATAGTTTTCACCTAATTTAATGATTACAAATTCATTGCCTTCTTCTTTGGCTTGCTGCATATGACACTCATCATAATAAGGTGTTCTGTTTTCATTCTCTTGCCATGCTGAAATATCAAACCCTTTTTTCATTCTTATCACTCCTTTCGGTCATGTTTGGTAATGGTGGTAATTTAGGTTGTTCTTCTAATTTGTCAGGAATTCCATTCCCGTCCTTATCAATCCATAATGCAAGGAAACCAACTAATGCGATTAATACTGACGGAATGAATATATGATCTATAATGTTAATCCCTACATTAATCAATTTATTCATATCATCAGATACATACCCTTGAATAAATACCATAATGTACTCAACCACCACTAACAAAATAGGTACTAGCATTGTCAGTACTAGTACCCTTGTAGCAAGAACCCCTGTAGGGTGGAAGTTAGCCACCCTTACAGATTGATATGATTTTTTAACTGTACTGATGAGATTTGGTGGTATGTTCATGTAGTTCCTCCTTAATATCATCAACACGAGCTTCGATACCATCTACTCTTGATGTCAATTTAACATGCTCGGTATATGCTTTGGTTCGTTGCTCACGAGACAATTTAATTTCGTCCTTTAAATCCTTTAGCGTATCAGTGAGCACGCCCATTTTTTCCTGAAACATCAAATTGTCTTGCATTCGTTGCAAATCCAACTTTTCGAGCAATGGAATAACGAGAACCTTATACCCTATACCTGCAACTATACTGACAATAGTCAACGTGGTTAGAATGTCATTCAGTTCGAATTGCCATGTCCACATTTAATCTCCTTCCGTTTGTGCTTCACTTTCATCTAAAGATAGCAAATCATTATGCACACATCCTTCTGTAGGACATGTGCCATCTTCGTTAAGTACTTCCCAACAGTACTCACAAAATTCCATTACAGGAACTTTACTGTCACCAATATATTTAGGCATATTATTGCACCTCCTTAATTCGTGCTACCATTTCATTATTCAACTTGATATATTGAGTGCTAATTGCATTAGTAGGTTTCCCCATGAGTAGCAATCGGCGTTGAGCTTCTTCTAGCGTTTTAAAACGCGGATCGTATTCCGCTTTAATAGCATTGATTTTTTCTTCCTTTGTAGGAATGTATTCAACTACTGGTGCATCTACAAATTCGCCATTTACATAACATTTACCACTCGTGAATTGTGCCTGCATTTCACTATCCCCTGTTACGATATTAGCAGTTGGATATGTTTGTTTGGCTAATTGCTCTGTTTCTTCAAGAGTATCCGCATGAACACCAACTACATATGATGTTTGGCGAACACCTTTTTCGTCTAATACAAATACGTACATATTCTTGTCCTTTCTTGGAGGTTACTATGAAATTAATTGAGAAATTAAAAGGGGCTCATGAACGCCCCTATGTAGCGTATAAAGTTGTAGGTTATTATTCCTCTTATAACGAGGCTAAGGAGGCATTAAACAATGTTCATACATTAGATAATGTTTACCATTCATGGTTAGAGTTACATTCATTACATGTCTCATTACACACCATGAAAGGATATGAATGTGCTTATCATCATGTATCATCAATATCTCACCGCCCTATCAACGAAATCACATATATGGATTTGCAAAATATAATATCGAATATGCTAAAGAGCGGACTCTCTTATTCCTCATGTAAGAAAGTTCGCTCTTTACTCAATCAACTATATTCATTTGCAATTATTAATGACTGGTGTTCAAAGGCATACAGTCAATATTTGAATATTGGCCACGATATTCCTAAACGCCCACGCAAGGTATTTACCACAAATCAAATTAACCGCTTATGGAATCTCAATGCAGAATTGCCCTTAATACTCTTATACACTGGAATGCGTGCTAGTGAATTAATTAATCTTAAAAGCACCGATATAAATCGAAAGCAACGATACTTAAAAGTTACCTCCAGTAAGACTAAAGCAGGTATCCGCATCATTCCCATCCATCATCGCATATGGCCATTTATTGAATATCGACTATCTAATAAATGGATCATAGAGGAACGTAATTATGTTTCTCTATCACATGCCTTTAAATTATCCATGAATACTATTAACGCTAAACATACTCCCCATGATTGCCGTCATTCATTCGCTACTAGATTAGATGATGTAGGTGCTAACTATAATGCTAAACGATTATTGTTAGGCCATGCTTCATCTAATGTTACCGATGGCGTATATACTCATAAATCACTTAGACAATTACGCAAGGCCATTGAAATGCTTAAATGACCAAGGGGGATACTACGGAGAAACAGATGGCCCATCGAATCCATGGTCATTCCCAATTGCATTTAAGAATAAACCATTTTATGTAAATGGTTCTGCTGATATGAGTAGTGAAACTGCTTATGATTACGATAGACCCGCATGGGCAATGGCCATTAACAGTACGCAATTTTTATGTAGTATTAATTATGACAAAACTGGTACAACTAGAATCAGAAGGGTTAGAGTATTATCTATTGGGATTTGACCAAGTGGGAATTAATGCTGACGGCAAGGGGTGGACAGACCAAAACTCTGATAGTAGAACAGGAAAGGTTAAATTTGGGATTACTTTTAATACAAAACCTATTATAGTTTTACCGACATGCAGAATTAAATACAGTAAGACTGAGTCTCCTGTAGTTGTAAACGTAATTCATACCAGCTTAAACAACTCCGGCTTTGAATATAACGCTGATGAAGTTAGTGGCGGTGAACAATCTAGAACTTTGGAATATATTGCAATAGGAATCTAATTATATTCACTATAATCCTATAGCTACCCAATACACGCCATCATATCGATATAAATTTCCTGTGCTTTGCAAGAACATTTTAAATGAATTATTTTGTAAATCTCTAATTTGAGTCCAAATATCTATAAAATTAGGATTCGGATTAGTACTATTATTAATCATATTCGATAGTACTAATAATGGTTTGTTGAAGGCTATTGGGAATGTAGTTTGTGGTAATGCTCCTTCAGCGGAAGTTCCTGTTGGGCCTTTTATAATTCCCCCTTGGATAATTAAATTTCCAAATAACTTGCCAAGACAGATATACCACGCATTTGGATTGCTGAAATCATATCTAATTCCGAGTCCTGTTGCTTTCTCACTTTCCAAGGCTTTGACTACATCTGTTGCATTTTTAATATTTAGACTACTCAAAAGCGTTTTTACTAATTGTAAAGTAGGTGCTTTTACTGATGCTACATCATTATCAACCGCCGTGATTGCATTAGTAATATCTTCTGTTGTAGCAAGTTCTTTATTAACACCACTCGAATTGTACCATTTAGGCTTGTTTTGGCTGTGTAGCAATAGTTGAGTAGTAGCATTTTTATTGGCAGAATCTTCAGTTACACCGATATCAAAATTCCCATTGGATGCAATTCTAATCTTTGCATCATAGGTGTTATTCCCGTTATTAAATCCTACAGAAGCATTATTAAATTTGACATTTCCTGTTACAGTTCCACCTGCTGTCGGAAGATATTTATTGAAACGTTCGTCATGTGCGTGATTATCTGTGTTATGTTGATTAATTGCTTCTTCTAATTGTTCTAAAGTAATAGCACTACTAAAATCTACTTCGCCTTTTACGTTTGGATTATCTCCCACCCCTAAAGCAATTACTAAACGTTGCATTGGAATAATATTAGTTTTATCTGGAATATATGAAGTTAAACCTTTGGCATTAGAATAGCCAATAAGTTTTTCTTCTCCACTATCACCATTTTTTGCATATAATCCAACTTCTCGCCAATAAAAACCATTTGCTACATTTCTATTATCAAAATTAAATTGCAATTGCATTTGTCCATTTGCAACTTCTTTTACTTGGCTTAACCCTATTTCTAATTTTTTACTAACTATTTCTGTTAAACCATCAATACTTGCTGTTAGCTGCCCATCACCAATTACCGCCTTTGTAATAATTAGTCTGTCCTCTGTTTTACCAGTTGATGATTTAAGGATCATTTTATTTCCTTGAACAGTCAAACTTAATCCCGGAAATTGTGCCATATTAACCTCCTATCATAGTTACTTCTTCTATCCCAACGGCATTCCCATAATAGATACTGTGTTCAATCTCAATATTCTCTAATGGTTTTATCATGCCTATCACGGTTTCTTCCTGTGCTCCTACTAATGATGTAATTATTAAGTTTTGCGCAACAGTTTGTTCTTCCCAAACAATATATCCAATATGTGCTGGTTTAAATTCTTCAATTGCACTGTGTAAATCATCTATGTTATCACACATGTCCTTTGTAAAGCTTAAATCCATCATATATTTTTCGTTATATGTAATTATTTCAGCAGACTTATCAGATATAAACTTATTAGCAATAGTTTCAAGATATTCTTTTGTGCTGCTATTTGAAGTATTTAACTTTGCAATCACACGATTTCTTCTATCCTTAAAACTATTGTTTTTAGGTTTAATCCCAACAAATTCTTCCCATTTATCTAATGCATATGTTGCCGTTTGGATATTATCTTGTTTCAATAATTCCATTAACAATAATCTAATGCGTTCATGCTCTCTACTATCCGCATCACTTATTGCCTTAAACTCCATATCTTTTGCAATAAAAAAAGGTAGATATGCTAATATATCCACCTCTTTCCATCTTATAAAATCACTCATGTACGATCACCTCTTTAACTGTTGGCAATTGTTCATTTGTAATATCAATATTGGTAACACCATTATTTACTTTTAACTCACGATAATCTAATACTCCTGTTTCTTTATTGGCCAAAATAGCCTTGCCAATATTAGCATATGACACATATGTACCGTTGAAGATTTGCTTTTTAAACTCTTCATTTAGTACTTTTTTAATAGCTTCTATTTCAGCTTTCCCCTTAGTTACCGTTAACTCTATATTAATATCAAGTATCGTTGGTGTAACTACTGTTACAGTAGCTCCAATTGGTGCATTTTCTGCAATTACAGTTTTAACTTTTTCAATCAATTCTGTACTCGCACTTTCACGCTCATTGTTGATAATAATAACTTTTACTGTTCCCGGTCCATTCCATAATGGGATTACTTTTACTAAAAACACTCCATTAACTAATCTTGCCCACTGTTCATAGTGATATGCATTACCGCTTGTTGCTGGTTTTCTTACTTTCAATAATAATCTATCTAGTAGTTCCGCATCAGTTTCTTCATCATATCCATCATATGCAGCCGCTTCATTGTTAACTGTACTTACTCCATAAATCCCACCTACTATTTCTGTAATTGTATTAGCTCCTACATTTAATGATTTACCTGTTAGCTCTGATACCGCCAATACTTTTCCACTTCCAGTTTCACCTAGCGTAATTTCAATAGTGGTTCTAAAGGTTTCATCATTATCTGTGCCAAATAAACTTCCTTTTGGTACTACTGTATTTGCAGTTCCAGTAATAGTTAACATTACATTAGCTTGTGTTGCACTTTTTCTAAATACCCCATGAGATTCCGCATGACGTGTTAAGTATTCGCCCCATGCAGTTTGTGGAAAAGCCGCATCAAGTATCAATTGCATTTCCGCATATGATTTTTCAAACTCAACCGCATTTGAACTTAATGTATCAAATACAAATGTTCCTTCATGTGTACTCAATCCTTCTTTATCTATTTTTTTGAAATCTGCTAGTAGCCGTCCTAGCACATCTTGCTTACTTTGTGGTTCTAGCATTATACTTCAACTCCTATCGTATTTGGCCCATATATTGTTTGTAATTCAATTTGTAATGTAATAGTTTTATGTTCTTGAATTACATCTACAGCATCTACATTTATAATGTATGGGTTAACCAATAACGCATCCTTTACATACTCAAACAGTTCATATTGACTAGGTGTATCATTTGGCTTTTTACCAATAAACTGTTCAAACTCAATACCATAATCATCATAATATGCTCTATATCTGTACCTCTCTACTCTCAATGTTTTCCAAACCCATACTTTGATAGCGTCATTACCTGTTACATATTTATGATTGCCATTTCTATCATATTGGTATGTATCTCTCTGAAAGTCCCAAGCTAGTTCCTTGCATAATGGTAGTTTTTTTTGAACGTCAATGCTACTTGGTGTATTCCCTTTCATAAATGGATTACTCATTGCCGTCTAACCTCCTACATTTTCCATATACAAAATATTGCTCTGCTGTACTTTCATCATCCCCGACTATTGGAATTATCATTACCTTATCTCCTACATGCCATGTATCAGTCATGATTCTAGTTTTTGTGTAATCATTATGAATAGCGTGTGTATGGCTAGCAAATTCTGCATAGCCACCGCCACCGCTGCGTGGTTGTGTTTCGCTTACAATATGCCCCTTAGATTCTCTATAATGACCTTGTAACCAATATTCATCTACCCATAAAAAATTACTGTTTAACTCCATTCCATTGAACGATACCACCAAATTTGGAGGGGGTGATACTATAGTGCCAATTCTCGGCATCGCTTGCTTCCCAGCGTTTCCACCTACATCGCTCATGATACCTAATATTCCTGCATAAGGATCATTGTTTTTCTTCGGCACTTTCACCCTCTCCTTCCTCTGGTTCTCTAATGTACTCTAAATTTAATTCCATGATGTGTGTATTATTTTCAAATGTATGATTATCTGACTTAATGAAGAATACTCCTTTTAGTTGCTCTTCTTCAATTACTACAGAATAGCCTGCAATACATTGTATATTCCCTAGTGCAGAAATACTTGAATCCATTTTAATTCCTTTGATTTTCGCCTTAGCTTTAGCTGCATTATCAACAGGAAACTTTTGCTTTTTAGGTGTACTTGTTGTATTAGACTTTTTCTTTTTAGTCGATTTCTTTTCCTTTGGTTCTGGCTGATTTTTATAAATATCTTGGAAAATACCATACTTTTTAATTAATGCATCTTCATTATCTATTCGAATCACATTGCCTGCAGCGTCAACAGTTTTTACTCTGTTTACCATTTCCTCAATTGATTCAGAATGTGATGAACTTATTACATCGTATGTATCCCTAGCTATATACTCTTCAATGGTTGTTCCTTTTTCTACCAAATTAATTCCATCTGCTAGTAATATGGCTGTGTAATCTTTTTGAATATCAGCCTTTGTTTTCTCAAACAACATTTGAAAAACTTCTGTACATGTTTTTTTATCTGCCACAAAGTTTACTACTGTAGGTATATCTGGTAAGGTCCCTACAGGTACTTCAACCTCTGCGCATACACGCTTGAAAGCATCAACTACATTTGTAGCATTAAAAACTAAACTTACTTTAGACTTTGCTAGGTATATCATCCCATCATAACAAGTAATATCATATGTATTGTCATTTGTATTTCTTTTTCTAAAGAAAACACGTCCAGTAAATATCTTTGCATTATCTACTGTCACTTCAATACGATCACCTAAATCAATTAAATAATTCGGAAATGATATATCTTTAGGATTGTAAGCATATGAAAACTCTAACTTTCTTGCAGCTTCTTCTCTATCACCGCTCCATGTGAACTTAGAAATAAGATGTGTAATATCTACTCTTTCATCCTTTTCATTAATATGTTCTATTAGTGTAATCATAGTGGCCACTCCTTACCATTCATTTTTAATGACCGCTTAGATACTTTTAAAACTGCACCAATTGGACTTTTACCAGCTTTAACCATCATCTTATACATGTTTAATGCCTTTTTGCCTTGTTCAGCAATTGGCATTATTTTTGATACTGCCTTATTAGCTGTATCCATGAAATGTTCTTGTGGATATGATGTTACAGCTTGCTCTTCTGGTGCTTCGGCAATTCTACTATATAAGCCTGTAGTATCATTTTTTATCTCTGATGTTGGTTTTATGTACCTATATTCTTTGAGCGTCATCTCATAATATACATCACTCGTACCATCATGCTCATCATGATTAAATGCTTCAATTGTACAGTACATAGAAATTGAGGTGTTTGAAATTGAAATCTTACACGGCTTACCACTTGTAGCAAATCCATCTATTTTTCTTACTAGGTTATAAGGATTTGTTTCATTCGTTTCTGACCATTCATATTTTTGTGCAGGAAAAAAGCCTTCAAACGATAATGTTTGAAGGCCTCTTTTGCCTAACATATTAATTTCTCCAATTGCATTTATATTTAACGTGCTATTGTTGTATGTTCTCCCAACTTTAAATGAAGCTGGTGTTACTGGCAATACTATATTTTGTCCTGCACATGATAATGTAAATTGGCATCCTTGTGGTATTCCTTTACCACCAAAGAAACTCATAATTGCATCAAAAAAAGACATTATACAGCTCCCTCCATTCTATTAATAGAACGTTTTTGTAATTGGTAATGAATTTGTTCTGCAATTTCAAATGTCAACTCTTCTACAGATTTTCCATCATTTCTAACATTAAGATTTTCTATATTTACATTGATGCTATTACTAGATGAACTACGTTTCCCTTGATTATATGCAGTATTCAATGACTGTGCATGCGGTATTACTTGTGCTCCACTTGGTAAGTTTACTATTTCAGCCCCGCGATCATGAATCATAGCAGGGCCACCTTTCCAGTTATCAGTCCCAGAGTATAATAACGGAATGTTTAATGGCCCAAAATGAGAGCCACCTACACCCGGCACCCAGTCTGGAATATCTACAGATATTCCATTTACACCAGAAATTAAACTATTTATTGCGGCTTTAATGCCATCTATTACCCCTGTAAATATGGATTTAATTGGTGTTACTATACCTTCAAATATTTGAACGATGCCATTCCACGCCATGCTCCAATTACCAGTAAACACCCCAATAATAAAATCTGTAATACCACTTAACACACTTGTAATCCCTGTTACAATACCTTCAATTACATTTAATGCAAAAGTAAGAATTCCTGTAATTCCTGCTACCGCTACATTAAAGCCAACTACTAATGCCCCTAATGCTACTGCAAGCGGTCCACCAATCAAAACTTTAGCTACTTTACTTACAACAGTGAAAATAATATTTAAGAAAGGAGACATTAATTGATAAATCCTACCAAATGATGTAGCCACTTGATTAATTAATTTACCAAATGCACTTGCTACTTTTGATACTATAGGTTGTACTGCAACGATAATTCGATTGATTGCACCTTTTATTATGTTTACAACACCTATAAACGATTGTCCTACTCCCTCTAATATCGGTTTTACTTTGTCAAAGTTTTTGTAAATTGCTAATCCTAACAATGCAACTACACCAATTGCAATTCCTACAGGTCCTGTCAAGACTAATGGAATTAATCTTCCTATCATTGGTAATACTCTCATCACTATACTACCAATTCCACTAAAAGCTCTGGCAATACCCTTTACAGATACTTCTAATAATTTATTATTGATACTTTGTCCACGTAATACTTTACCAACATTAGCATATGTCCGCATCAATGAGCCAATTCCACTTGTAATAGGCCCTAATATTTTAGTGAAAGCAGTAAAGCCCACAATACTAAGACCTACATCAATTGCCGTATTTTTAATGGCTGGACTTAAATTAGTAAAGTATTTAGCTAGATTACCGATTGTGTCAGCCACCTTCTGTACCCTAGGCTGCAATACATCAGCAAAGCTAATAGCTAACGCCTCTACTTTACTTTCTAAATCCTTGAATGACCCAAGCAATGTTTTCTTCATTATATCGGCTTGTGCTTTAGACGAACCTGTTGCAGAATCCATTGAACTACGCATATCATCGTATGCTTCCTTAGTAGTGTTCAATACTGCTAATAATGCAGATGTAGATTCTGTTCCTGCAATATCACCTGCCAACTTAAATTTTTCAGCTTCTGTTAACCCTTGCATTTTAGTTCGCAATTGATCATATACTTTACCAAGACCAATAAATTTACCCTGTGAATCGGTAGTGACAATTCCTAGTTTTTGTAATGCTTGTGCGGCTTCTTTTGGAGGGTCTATTAATCTACTTAACATCATACGTAATGCACGGCCACTCGTGGATGCCTCAATATTATTATTACTCATAATGGCTAATGAAGTAGATAATTCTTCTACAGATATTCCTAATGCAGCCGCTGGTGCACCTGCATATTGGATTGCATTGCCAAACCCAATCATATCTAATCGTGATTTATTAGCAGCCATTTGGATTACATCGGCCATTCGTGTTGCATTCTCTGCTACATTACCTTCTTGTAATCCCCATGTATTTAATGCGCCAGATACAATGCTTGCTGTTGTTTCCAAGTTTTCACCAGATGCAACAGATGCTTCTACAATTGATGGCAATGAACTCATAATTTGATTTGCATTCATACCGCTTGCAGCTAATCCATCCATCGCTTCCGCTGCTTGTGTAGCACTTATAGGGAAATCTGCCCCTAACTGTTTTGCAACATCTCTCAATTTAATCATTTCATCATGTGTTGCTCCTGCTTTAGCACCAGCAGAAGTAACAGCAGAATCAAATCCTACAAAAGCTTTAACAGAGGCGGCGCCTATCCCAACAATAGCAGCAGATACAGGCATTAGTGCATTACCAATTCCACTAATCCCTCTGCCTATATTCTGCAGTTTTCTACCTTGCCTATCTGCCATATTAGCAGTTGTAGCCATTTGTGAATTAATACCAGATAATACGGATGTAACACCATCATGTAACCGCATCACCAAATCAATTACTTCACTCATCCTTTTTTCGCCTCCTCTCTGTCCTTAAGTTCTTGCAACATAAAAGCACGGAGAACTACACGTTCCCCATGCCCCATTTTGTGAAATTCCGATGGCATTACATCATGATTGACATACATGTAATAGGCAAGATTTACATCACCATCGGAATATATTAGTTTTTTACTTCATTAATTACTTTTTTAACGGCTTTATCACCATATCCAGATAGAGCTAACACTTCACGTGCAATCAACTCCAATTCACCTGCTTTAAATAACTTTGTATATAATGCCTGTTTTGATGGAACTTGAAATTTTTGTAATAATTCTTTCGCTCCAAAATCTGGAGATACAATACCGTCCGTTACAACGAACTGTAAAAATTGGCTTTCATCAGCCACAGCATCATCCGTAGCTAACATGCGAAGGTCTGTAATACGTTTATAACTAATTTCCTTTACGGTAACAGTAAAAGGTTCATTAAAAACTTTTGATAATCTAGTGATTTCTAGGTCCTTTTTAGCTGCCTCTTTTAATGTATCAAGGTCTTTCTCCATCAATTTGTCAATAATATTACTCATCTATTAGTCCTCCACTTTATCAATCACATCAAACTCTGTAAACGTAAAATCTACAGATTCTTCTACCAATGCGCCTACTTTCCAGTTAGCAAGGTCTAAGGAATCAAAGGTTACATCATACAATGTTACTGTTTCTACACCTTTAGCATCAGGATCATCTAATTGAATTACTAATTGGCATACAGTGGCTTTACCTTTTTTTAGGTTTTCTGCCATTTTACTAATCATCAAAGAAGATACTTTGTTCATAGTTAAGCTGCCTGTGCCTTCATAACCAACATATTTATATTGTTTACTCATTGTCTTGGCTTTTTTAACTTCTTCTTTGCTTAATTTAATTGTAGCTTTAACGGCTGTAGCTTGTGATACCAAAGAACCATCTAACCACACTTGCCCATGAGAGCCTGTCATTACCTGTTGCGCTGCAAAATTCTCCATATGTCCCTCCTATTAAATATTAATTGGTAATTGGATATCTTCCATTGCATCAAGCGGTCTTACTTTCGCTTTTAAGAATACAATCTTTTTAGTATCCAATTTTTTAACTTCATCATCACTCATTTTTGCTAATTCTTCTTTTGTGAATAAGCCATGTGATAATTGGTATGTTCGAACTGCTTCACAATCAATTTCACATGTAGAGTAATCTTTTTGTAACAATCGTTCATTTTCTAATTGTTTAAAATATCCTAAAATCGCACTTATTAGCAAACATTTGTTTTCATAATCATTTGTATATTTGCCAATGTAAGAATCTTGTGCAGTTTTTCTGATATCGTCATAAATCATATCCATAATGTCTACAATTTTGATTGTTTGATAGCCTTCTAGCTTCCCTTGGCTTGTTGTTACCAAAGAGTTCATAGCACGGCTCATTTTAAACTTTTCGCCATCATACCAAATGAAGAATTTACCTTCATTTACCATTGCATCCATTTCATCTTGAGTGTGTCTATCACAATCAATAACTTCTGCTAATGGTGCATATGTAGCACTTTGTGTCATATTTGTGCCTGCCACAAGGCCTGCAATGCGTGCAGTATATTCAGCTGGTTTATATTCACGATCAGCTGTAAACACTTTTGTGTTACCAAAATTGATTACACCTTCATAATCTGCATTAGAACCCGGCAATACCACCTTAATTTTTTTGAACTTATTTTCACGTGCTGTTTTTACCCACGTTGCAACATATTCCAATTGAGCGTTTTCAATTGTTGGAATTGCTAAATAATCAAATCGTTCTGTAAGCATTGCTTTTAGTGTTTCTTGGAATCTATCAGCACCAGTTTTATCGCCACCTTGTTGCATCATATACACAACAATTTTTAATGGTGGTTTATTATACCCCTTCAATGCTTTTAAAATGTAATCCTTGTTTTTTTCTGATAATTCTTCTGGAATATCATCTACGGTATATACCAAAAATGGGTTCGGTAATACTTCATGACCATTTGTTTTTGTTGCTAATTTATCAATTACTTGCTTTGTATCTTCTAAAATCAATGCAACAATCCCACGTTGGGAACGTTGAATGGCTTCAATACCAGCTTCAATAAATTTAACTACAACTGTAGGCATTCCTAATTTAGCCATTATTTATCCTCCACTTCTACTGTTAATTTAACATCACCCATTGTGATGCCTTCTTCTTTCATTTTTTCAATACGTCCTGTTGTATCCATGAATGTAATATCCATTGTAATTTGAAGAATATCATCTTCTTCTCCTACTCTATCTTGTTGAATATCATCTACATGTAAATAACGATCGCCAACAGGAAAACCCATTTGAAATAATAGTAAGAATTTATCAAACACTGTTAAATAGTGTTCTTCATCCTTATCTTCATTACTTGGAAAATATGTAGCAATAATAGTTACATTTCTTTTAATGAAATTCTTTGTTTGCATTTCTGAACTCATTAAAAGTTTTACAAAAAAGCACGGCATGGTGAATTCTTCTAAAACTTCATCACTATATACCGTGCATCCATATTCTTCATGTATTTTCTTTGCTACAGCTTTCCATATTGCCACTTGTGATAATCGGTTAGCCATCTTTTATTCTCTTCCTCAACATTTTAAACATGTGTTCACCAACAGCTGTTCTTATATCATTTCGATTTTTTTCAACCGTTCTTTTAAAGAAAAATGTCCCCTGTTTGAATCCTTTTATTTTTCCATGCATAGTTTTCATGACATGCCCACGCTCTACTAAGTGAAAATGAGGTGATGTATTCCGTAAAGTTGCTTCTAGCGCTCTACTACTACTGCCATTAATAGTCATTTTCCAACTTTTTGAAATTTTCCGTTTTCTCCCTTTACCTACAGGTGATGCGCTTACTAATTCTTTTTTCATTCGATTAGCTTCTTTACGCATCGCTTTTTCTGTTTCTACAGGATACTCTTTAATATATTTATCCAATCTCCCCATGAAGGTTTTAATATTCATTATTTCCCTCGTTTATAGATATGGCACATCAATTCTAATTTTGTATGCTCTTCATATGGATCAATTACAGTTTTAACTTTGTAGACTACATCCTTATATTTAATTAGCACACCATCAGTTATTCCAGTTCTATATCTGATTGTAATTTTATATAATTCGTCTACTTTTTCTTTATACATTTCAAGATATTGCCTACCACGCAATGGTTCTATCCTTGCCCAAATTCTATTAGGTATCAACCTAACCAGTTTTTGTTTAGTTATTCCATCGTGTTCAATATCTTGATACGCTAGTACTTCAATTCTTTTCGTCAATCTTCCGATTCCGTCTATATTTAGCATTTTATGTCTCCTCACTTGGATAATTCTTAGATAATGCAATATGGCGAATTAATGGCCCTAGCGTAAATGGCAAATCATGTACAAATGTTTTAGATGAGGTTGCTTCCCTATTTTCGTACCAATGAGCAACCATATATTGTACGGCTCTACGATATAGTGGATCGTCAATATATGGTTTCCCAGTCATTTGCTCAATGTACGTGATAGCGGCATTTATAGATTCCTCAATAAATACATCATCTTCTGTAATATCTTCATCTATTCGTAGGTATAGTTTCACATCCGCTACCGTCAACATACATTACACCTATGCTTTCTTAGCTAATTTAACCAAAGAATTTGTATCAACAGGCTTACCATCACAAATCATTGTAGATTTACGAACAATATCATCTGTTTCATTATCTTCATATGTTTTTACACCAATTTGATAGTTAGTGTTCAATGCATAATCCTCAAAACGATAAATGAACGCTACAATATCACCAACTGCAGCCGCATCAAGATTTTTAAGATAAGGTACAATCAATACGCCACGGCCAAGAATAGAACGTTCTGGTTTCCCACCCATGCCATAGTTAACACGTGCAATTGGTTGACCATTCTTATCTGTCATGCCTGCAATATTCATGAATGTTTTCTTTGTCATTACCCATACAGAACCTTCTTCGTATTCAACAGGCAATTCCGCTTCTGCTTTAACTAGTGTTTCATAGTCAAAGTCTTTAACATCCAACTTCGCACCAGCTGCTGCATCTTTTAAAATCCCTGTTGGCTGACCATTACCTGTACCATTGATAATTGCATTTTCAATTGCTTTTACCATGGCTTTAGATACATTATTGGAAATCATATTTTCAAAAGCGGATAATGCCATTACAGATGTTTCCAAAGAAATGGATACACGGCATTGTAATTTAAAGTGGCCGAACTGAATGTTCCCAAGCGTTGCTTTTTGACGTTCAGAGCCTTTACCTTCTGCCACCCATGTTGCTACAGGCATTACATTATTTGTAGGAATAGCAAGACCAGATTTAAAGTTTGTATTCGTAACTAATGGTAATACCATTCCAACGCTTTCCATTTTTTGAACAATCTTGTTCAAAACTGTTGGTGGAATTACTGCGCCAATATCTGTAGTTAATGTGTTTTCATTTTGACGTAATTCTGCAGGAATTGGTGTGTTATTCATTACATATTGCATGAATGCATTACGGTATTCCATGGAATCAAATACTTCTGCACCTTGTGTACGTTGTTCTGCTACAGGTACAGACACTGTAGTAGCAGTAGGAACAGTATTCAAGATTGCAGTTCTACGTTCTAGTTCTGTTTCTTCTGCTTCCAATGCACGTAATTCTGTTTCAATTTCATCAAGATTCAAGTTAAGCTGTGTTGTATCTTCCAACATTGCACGTAATTCTGCTCTACGTTGTCTAATTTCTTCCAATCGATTCATATTTTTTCTCCTTATTTAGGTAATAAAAAAACACGCTTATAGCGTGTCAAATACTTTTATTATGTCATAGCTAATAATGTTAGCCGTTTTCTTTTTTCGATATCTTCATATCTTTTATATTCCCCATTTGCCCTAGCACTAACTGATGTGCCTTTATATGCAGGGTTATCTACAATAGATACATCGTATACCGCTTTTACTGATTTAATTTTTCGTGTGTATATTTTATTTTCTCGGTCAATCTCTTCTTCTTCACCATTAACAATAAAGGCGAATGACATTTTGTTTAGATCACCACGTTTAATTAAAGAATACACATCATTTCCAATCGAAGTGTCTGCTATATCACCTGTCAATTTCAATCCTTTTTCATCAACAGTTAACTGCAATGTTCCACTAGCGGTTCTGGCAAATAGCATACCGCCATGATTGTAATTCAATACGCATTGACTAAAATCAGTATTATCAAATGCGCCCGGTAAAATCACTTCACGATATTCATACCCAGTATATTCAGATTTCCAAATTAGCGTTTCTTCATTAAAAACTGCAGCATATCCTTCTACTGTTCGTGTTTGAATATCGCCTGTATCATTCTGTATCGCTTGCACCGTCATCATTCGGTGTTCCAGTTTTCGGTTCTTCCTCATTTGTATCACCTCCTTTCGATGCATTTATTTGATATTCTGAAAGGTCTTTATATTTGGCAAAGTTTAGACTTACTAAACGTTCATCGCCACCCTCAACACCTTCATAACCAAAGATTTCACGAATTTCATTTACTGTTACAGCCCCTGTAGGTAATAGTGTTGTGCAAATTTTAATCCTACTTGCTACAGACATATAAGATAATCTATTGCTTTCAACTATTACTTCATTTCCATGTCCCTTTTCACGGCTTGTAAACAGTTTTTCTGTAAATTCCTGCGTTAATTTAATGGCAATTGGTTCTAATACAGATTCATAAAACGCTATATATTCATCTTCCGTGTAATTACCACTTACAATCTTTTCATTCAACCCAAAGTGCTTATACACCATATCTCTTGCAAAATCCATTTGACCTTTATTAAAGGTACTGATAGTTGTTGTTAGCTGTTGGAATGTTGCTTTATTATCCAATGTGGCAATCCCACTACCATTTGCATTTGATACATAACGATCATTAAACTTCTTCCATAGTTCCTGTTGGTCATCTTCACGTACAGTACCCTCAAAGTTGATAATGCCACGTAAAGAGTTACCATTTTTAACAGAATTTATAATTGCGGCCTTTACTGCATGTAGTAAATCCAAGTCCTCTTTTAAGGCTCTTGAGTTATCTTCACCAAATAGTTGATGACTGTTAAAATGCCGTTTAATATGAATAACCGCATCATACAGTACTGTCATACTTTTACCATTAATAAACTGGAATTTAACATATAGATTGCTTTCCTTATCCACTTTAACTTCTACACTTCCAAAGTCTAATGGATATAGTGCCTCAATCACACCATTTACATCACGCTTTACATAAATAAATGCGTTATTGTAATTAAAGTATTGTGCAACTACTTTTTCTAAAAACTCACTTGCCGTCATAAATGGATTTGGTCTTGTCCCTAATAGGTGGTTAATAGATATAGAACCCTGTACCATTCCAGTACTCGTTTTTCTAACATGTTTAAGCTTCATTTTACCTAAATGTCTAGCAATCGTATCTGTACAATCTCTAAACGTCGTATCTGCATATGGTACTCCACTAAAAGGGGTAAATACATTTGTATATCCATCTAGAAACTCTGCGCCAGTTAGATTAGATTTATCAGTATTTCCAAATCCAAATATTTTATTAAAGATATTTCTATAGTTCATTATCTCACCTCCTTTCTTAAATTACATTGTGGTAATCTTCTTGATTTCGTTCATACTCAACATATGCATCCAACATAGATGCAAATCCATCAATTCTTTTCTTTGCATGAATGGATTTAGTTGGCTGAATATTGCCATTACGATCTACATCTATTTCCACATTAGCCATACACCATTTCAATATTGGATTGTTATCATAGTTGATTAATTTTGCTTCCAGTTCTGCGCCCAATGCTTTCATTGGTCCGCTCAACGTTTTCTTACCTTGAATGACTGGATTCATTACAGATCGCCCAAACTCTGATTTCATATCTTCTACAAAATATGTAGCACTCCATCCGTCATACCCACATTTATATAAGTAAATATCATCTTCCGTTTGTCTTTCTTTAAACCAATCAACAATTAGCCTATAGTCAATTCTATTGCCCGGTGATTTCCGTATAAATCCTCTTTTATACCACACATCATAAGGTACTTTATCCTCTTGTACTCTTTTTTCAAATAAATCTTCTGGTATCCAGTACATTTGCTTGATGTATTTTACAGGGTCATTAGGTATCATGAATAACAATGTGGCGCATGTTAAGTCTGTAGTTGCTGATAAGTCTATTCCACCTATCCCATATCTTGGTTTTAATTTAGCAATATCGTATGTTGCTATATTGTTTAATTGTTCAAATGTTAAAAACGCCTCTGATGATGTTTCACGAACATTAAAGTCCTTTGTTAGTAGATTTGTAACATGAATAGGATTATTTTGTGCTGATTTAACTTTTTCAGCTAATTGGCTAATGCTTTTTATTGTTCCTAATCCCGGATTAGCTTTTGCCCAACAATTAGGATCTGTCCATTCCTTTCTACTATCTAACTCATAAATTATTGGTAAGATACGTTCATTTTTATACCCTTGCTCATCATCATACCCATCTACAATTTGGCAAGCCTCATCATATTTAATATCGTAAATATTTTCACGAACTGTACCAGCAGTACTAGTAATAATGGTTAGTGGTTGTTCACGTGCGCTCATACCATCAACGATTACATCATACAAATTCTTATCCTTGATAGCATGCAGTTCATCAATCAATGCTCCATGAACATTTAACCCATCAAGATTATTAGAATCTGATGCAAGCGGTACAAATTTTCCATCATTTACATCACACAAAATTCTGTTAACACGAATATGACAAACTTTATTAAGCGACTTACTTTTTTTTATCATTTTAGCTGCTTCATCCCATATAATTTTTGCTTGGTCACGCTTTGTTGCAGCACTATATATTTCAGCACCCATTTCACCATCCGCAACCAATAAAAAAAGGCCTATTGCGGCCGCTACAGTGGACTTACCGTTTTTACGTGCCACTATCAATATGAGTTCTTGATATTGCCTTGCTTTTGTATCTTTATCAACAAAGCCAAATAATGCAGCAATCATTGCTTTTTGCCATAATTCTAAGATTACTGGTTTTCCTGCCCACTTACCTTTAGAATGTTTGCAAAACAGCTCAATAAAATCAATTGCAACTTCTGCCCTGTCCTTATCATAGATATATTGACTTGGGTTTTCTAACTTATCGACTAAATGCTTATATGTCCTACGAACACGATCAGATACAACTATTTCACCATCAATGATTTGGTTATAGTATTCTCTGATTGGGTTCATCGTCTAACACGTTCCATAATAAACTTCTTAAATCCTTCATCATCATCTTCATTTTTAGTCTGTGGTAATTCGCTCAACAGTACTTTTATGATGGCAATATAGTTTTTCATCAACGTGTTATAAGCCTTTGATTCAGTCGATTCTTTTTTACCAAATTGATTGTTTCCATTGCAATATTCTTCCACAAATCCTACTTTTTCTAATTGAATTTGTAGTTCATCTAACTGCATTTCCATGTGTACAGCTTGCTCAATTGATTTTCTAATCAACTTTTTCTTTTCTTGTGGAAGTTCCTTAAAAATCTTGTTATATTCTGTTATTCTCTTCTTTTTTATTTTTTCTTTTTCTTCATTTGTCAACTCCTATCACTCCTTTGTTAACCACACCCCTCACATGTGCGACCTGTGTTTTAAACGAAACTGCTGCCCCGGTGTAGAAAAAAATATTTTCTGTATAAAAATATGGGGGGGAGTCAATCGTTATTACATTCATTATCATTTACCGCCACTAAATCGCCCATCTCATTAAATATCAAATCACGTGTAGGCTTAATCAATAGACTTGCACCGCTAGTAATTCCATTTGGTACTGCCAGCGCATCTAGTTCTGCATGTATTGCGTTATGGCATTCAATACACAAGAACATAAGGTTATCCCATCCATAAGCAACTTCATCATTATTAATGTTGTTTGGGTTTAGAGGTTTTTTATGATGCACTACCCAACGTTGTCTAGTTCCGTCAACCTTGTTTACACTTTTTAAACCATGGCATCTTTCACATATATATAATTTTGATTCTGCATATGCTTTTGCGCATCTTCTCCATCTATATGAATTATAGAAGTTTTTAGAATACTCCTTTGCCATTTTTTATAAACCCACCCCTTTTTTCTAAGCTACTAAATTTTATACCTCATATCCCATGGCTTTCCTATTAATAGCATACACTTCATCATATGTAATACCTTCACGCTCTGCTACTTTATTTAAGCAATCATCTTTTGTTGGATGTTGTCCACTATGTGTATTGATATGGCATTGTGTACATAGTTGGATTAGATTTTCTCTAATATCTCCACCACCACTACCACGTGTGTTAATATGATGCGGTTCAATGTTTGTCCTTTGACCACAAATTTCACATCGTGTAGATTTTAATTCTTGAATTGTTTTCTTTGATGTAATTCGTTTATGTTTCATAATCCCTCTTATAAACCAAAAAGGACCGCATCATATCGTGTTATGCGACCAATTATGATGAAGTCCTTGTTTGGTATGTAGTTTTTTAAGGAGGCTTGACGTGTTCAACCCGTTCATGCCCACATACAGTATCTCATATATTGAGTGTCAAATAATAGCAACCTTTTTATAAATTTCCTCAAAATTTTTGATTGCTCTCTTATGCAGATTATGAACATTCTGCCTTGAACAATCAATTAGTTCTGCTACCTTTTCCCATGTACATCCATTAATGTACCTATCTACTAATACCGTTCTTTGTTTTGTACTGCGAATTTGATTGATCATAAACCTTGCTCGTTCTCTCTCTTGTAGGTATGTACTCCATTCTTTCATAATCTCATCTGTTACCGCATCAAGATTCGCTACTTTATCTGCAATGGTTATTGGTTGACCGCCACTAATTCTTTCCTTGCTATAATCAATTGCTTGTAGGCTCATTATATCCTGTCGCAATCTAAATATTTCCCTCTCCTTACATCTAATGTTCAAATCGGTATCTCTAATTTGAATTAAATATTCCCTTCCTGTCATCGACTAATATCCCCTTGCTTTTCAAGATATTCTTCCCATTCCTCAAGAGAATATATTGTTATATTTCTTGCATTGGCATAAGCCCATTCTCCAATGCAGCCTTTTGAGTGTTGCCAATCTCCACATAATATTAATACTGAACACTTTTCCAACATATCTAAACATATTTGTAGCCCCTTGGCATACTCGGTTTCAAAATACACCATAGAAAAATTATGTAATGGAGATAGGTATACATTTATTTTATCTGACAATACTAATCGTTCCATGATATTGTCTATTGCTGCCTTGTTTTCTTCTAACCCACCATAAGGATGTGCTACATATATCAATCTCCCATTCATTATTGTGTTACTCCTTTAGCTTGTAGATCATTAACAACATGGAATACATGGCTATCATCCACATCAATTTCATCTATTGCCTCTTCTATTTCTGTGTTTTCAAAAAGTTTTCCTTGCGCTCTTTCACCTTGAACAAACATAACCACTTCTTTTAGAAACTCCATGATTATTTTATTTTCACTCGTTCCTACTGGTAGCCATTCACTTACTACCTTACATATGCTACCGGCTTTGTTTTCTAACCCACCTGTTACTTTGACTTTATCAATCAATGTATCATCATGTTTGTTATATTTAACGCCCATACCTACTAAGTAATATAAGTTTGCTGAAAACTTGAATGTTGGAAACCATTGTAAAAATAGTTCTTTCATTTTTTTCGTATTGATGTATCATTTCTGGCCTGTACAGGTCTTTTGTTTTTAACTGATACGTTTCATCACATCTGCCGTTATGTTTCATATATGTTACTTTGGTATATTCTCCAAAAGATATGCTTAACACTCTAATCATTCTATAACCCCCTTAATGCACGTTCTTTTGTTCGCCTTGCTTGTAATAATTGTTTTTGTTGCTTTTCTTCACATTCCCATTCGCCACATATCATCTTATTGGCTTTATTTGTGTAAAAGCGCTTTCCACATTGTACACAATATCTTGCGTACTTATATGCTTGCTCCATTCGTTCTCTATTTTCTTTTTCTACTTGCTTTGCCGTCTTGCGTGGCATTATTGGTTTTCCAGCCATACAATCTGGGCACCATGTGTTATGGTCTGTCGGTGTATATAGCCTATCGCACCTATGACATTTTCTTTGCATTGTTTTCTCCTTATCATTTGAAAAACACTAGCCATATTGTTTTTCCTCTTCGTTGTCCAATAATTGGCTCGCATGGTAATAGCCTTTTTACCTGTGGCAATGTTATTTGTTCTTCATTCCATTTGAATATCATTGTTCCATTAGTTTTAAGTACCCTCCAACATTCTGCTAACCCTTTCTTTATATCCTCTTTCCAGTTTTTACTTAATTGCCCATACTTCAATTTCATATATGACTCTTCCCCAGCTCTTAATAAATGTGGTGGATCAAATATGACAAGGTGAAATGTTTCTTCTTTATATGGCATCTGCCTAAAATCTGCCATTATATCTGGTTTAACAATTAATTTTCTACCATCACAAAGCGTTGTGTCCTCCATCCTATTATCCATATAAACAGTATCCTTATTTTCTTTGTTGAACCAAAACATTCTTGAGCCACAGCACGCATCTAAAATCTTTTTATTCTTCATTTCAGTTCTCGTTAATCTCTTACTGTGCACCCATATCGTGCCTTGCGCATTTTATATCTGATTGCTCTCACGTTATCCCCTACATAACTATATGTATCAATTTCTTTGTATCTCTCTTTGTTTTGCTCATCTAGTCTTTTTCTATAGTCTAAATAGCTTTCGCATTTGCCGTGGCAAGCTACTTCTCTAAACTTGCACCCTCTGCATGGTACTTCCATAGTTGTCTTACCCATTTATAAAATGCACTATTTCCCTTATAAATACTTCGTCTTATTCTAGCTATAAGTAATTTATCAGAAGGAATTGTCATGTACCCATAATGTGGTATGAATATCCTTTTACCTTCCTTTGTTCTGCACTTTACTATATGATCATGTTCTTTACACACATTTCTATATCTATCATTCATGCTCATATCCCTCTAATTTATTTCCTATTACTTTTACTTTGCCATTATTTACAATGAACGCTAAATCAAAATCTAATTCTCTACCTTTAGCAACTGTATTACACCGCCATTGATATTTATTGCGACTATAATAAACTTCTGCCACTAATGGAGTATCCTGTATTGATTTGCAATCAAACTTTATAATGTCGTTTTCGTATATGCGCTTTCCAGTACAATCTTTTGCCTCACTACCTCTGCATAACGTTCCATCCTCAATTGGTATCCATGAGTAGGTATCATTTTGTATTGCTAATAATCTAATTTGTGAGTAGCTTTGCTTTATTTCATCACTACTTACCCACTCTGTCCTATTTACGTTCTTTCGCAGGCCTTTATATATTAATGGTTTCATGCTGCCCCCTATTTTGCATAAATCTTTGTCGGACTATATGCAGGGCAATCTTCACATTCTTCTTTTTTTAGCCAATATAATGTGCCTGCTGTTTTGCCTTTGAATACTTTTATTGATGTTTTCCCTTTGGGGCAAGATGGCTTCACCCATAACGCACCACTTTTAGCTGGTCCAAATGAATGACTGCATATCTTTCTTGGTCTACCTCTTCTCATTTTTTATTTTCTCCTAGAATGGAATATTCTCATCATTGTCTGCAAACCCATTATCAAAGTTACTTGCTGCGCTTTCATTTTGTTTAAGCCCATATGTAAGGTTTTGTGCCACTACTTCTGTTACGTAGCGTTTCTCCCCTTTTTTATCTTCATAGGACCTAGAACGTAACTCGCCTGCTACGGCTACGAAATCACCTTTCCGTAAGCCACTATATAATTCCGCATCAACCCAACACACAATATTGTGGTAGCTTGTATTTTGTAATTCATTCACATATTTATTTGTTGCCATTCTAAATGTAAGTACTGGCTTTCCTGTTTTTGTATATCTTAATTCCGCATCAGCTACTACATTACCGCTTAGGAATACTTGATTTATATTTAGCAATTTGCTTTTCCTCCCATTTTCTACATTCACTACTAATTACGCATAAAGAAACTATTGCTATTCCTAGTACTACCCCTATGACAATTCCTATACCTAGTAATTCCACTCTTTACCTCCTCAATTTTTATCAATCTGTAAAATCTATATGGATATCCCTCATCAGATACTGATTCAACTATGCTATCTGTTTCTACGTAATATCCTTTAGGTGGCTGGATGTAATCTCTCCATTCGCTTGGTTTTAGAATTTCCGTTTTTACTTTTGGCTTTTCTAAATTCTTGCTACTATTCCATCTACGCTTAAATGCATCTTCTTTTTCTGAATAACATGCACTCCTTTTTTCTTTTACAAAATAACTTGCTAATCTAATTGCATCTTCTGCCCTGCCTTGATACAACATCAGCTTATGCATACCATGTGGCCAAAGTTCATTGATTTCATCTGAATACAATTCAGCATTATTGATAATCATGTGAAAGTGAATTCTTGTTTTTCCCTCTGCAATATAGATGTACTTTAATTCCTTACCCAGTTTTTTATATCTACGTTTTAACCGTCTCATAAAATTCTGAATATCTTTCTTTGCATCATCCCATGTTGCTGGCTGTTCTTTATATGTAAGAGTAAGATAACAATCATTTGTATTGAAATTGTTATCAATCAACATACGCAACATTGCTTCTGCTTGTTTTTCATTTTGCTTTTTCATAGCTTCTGGTGTGATGCTTTTCTTTTTTACACGCTTGCCATTCTTTCTATAGGTTCTTGATGTGTGATGATCAAGTACCTCAATCATGTTTTTAGATATGACCTTTTTACGTTTTCTCATGTAACTACTCTCCATGGTCGATTTATTAATATGTTATATCTAGTTAATTAGGAAACACCTCTATAACAGGTATTTCCTATCTTTATCGCTCCATGTATGATATAATTACATTAGGTTTGGTGCGTAATTTACGTACATGAATTGGCTGCTTTAATTAGTGGCCTTTTCTTTTTGCCTTGGATACTTGCAATGCATGTCCCCTTTTTCAACTTCTAAATACTGACATGCATCGCAATGTTCCATACATATAGCCCCTTTAGCCTGTCTACAGTAAATGTAGGCACGGCTTTTTTTATTTTCTTCGTTACAGATTGCACAATATGGTTTATTCATTTAACTCACTCCATATGTTGCGCCTTACTGATTCCATTGTTCCTATGTGTCCTTCTCGTATTGGCCCATTTCCTGTGATACGGATATTCCATCCGTCTTGTTTTTGATTTAGGAATATAACTCTTCCATTGCCAAGAATGGTAAAGTTTAACAATTGATGTTGGCGGTTATAAGTAAGATTTTTTATTTTTTCTCTTAACTCACTGACCTCTATCTCATTAAACTTTAGGTATCTTCCTAGCAGCGTAAGCCCTCTTTCTTTTGTATTCATGTTTCATCACCCCCTTTAATGTGCTTAACAGAAATATGATTGCCCCTGTTAAAAGCATCATCAAAACGTTTAATAATATATTCCAGCCATGTAGAAACTCTATGCCTCCACATAGTCCTAGAATCATTACCCATAACACCAACTGTATATTGGTGATAATGTCTAACTTAGTTCTCATTGTTATGCCCCCTTCAACCACTTCATATTCTGGCTCTTCATCCATGTTTCAAATTTATCTACATGAACCAATGTTTGTTGTGGCCCTAGTTGTAGGCATATATCATTAAATTTACCTTCATTGCGGATCATATCTACTCTTCTGTAGATATACATTCTGCTGCGCCCCCATATCTTAGCTAATGTGCTAATTGGTACATATTTTGGTTGAACACTTTCCATAACTACATATCCCTTTCTATTTCATCTTATTTTTATTATTGGTATAATCACCTTGAAAGGAGGTAATTATATGGCTATAAATAAAATGGCTTTACGCCAAATTTGTAATCTCTCAGTCGAAAGTTCTTTATCTCAAATAGATGTGAATGAACTTATTTCTGCAATAAAAGAATCTGATGATTTCCAAGCTTCTGAAAATCTAAAAGATATTCTTACCTCAGTAATTTCAGAAACACTATTTAATGTTTTAACTAATTTAGATCATCACTAATTATTTTGCTTTTCTTTACTAAAAGAGTGCAGTTGCAGCTGTACTCTTTTTCTATTTTTTCAACTGTTTTCATGACTTCCTTTAACTCATTTATATCTGTTATTAGAACTTCTATTTTTATATTCATGATTTATTCTCTTTCCTTTTTAATTTATAAAAATAAGTTGGTAAAATTGCTTATATTCTGATAATATTTAGAATCGTTAGAATCGCTGCAATTACAAACATTACTAAATTAACTCTTGTGCAATATCTTATGTCTTGTAATGTTTTCTCTGTAGATTGGTGTTCTTTATATTTCAAAGCATCAAAATATTTAAATATAATCCATTTTTTTTGTTCCGCATCATGCGGCTCTTTTTTTTCTATCCATTTATACGTCCTTTAGTCCTCTTACAACCTTCTTAACAACACCTAAATAACGTTTAGATTTTTTCCCAACTCCAAATGCCTTTATTACAGCCATTGTTATAATGGCATTTTCTACTTCTTCCCAAAATTCTTTCGAGTACCAACAATCTTCAATTGCTACTCTGTCCATAATGTTTTTCATTTGAATAAATGTATCTGCTAAATGATTTACAGCCTCATCACTAGATAATCTATTGTCATACTCTAACGAATTACTATTTAGTGCTAACTTCATATGTTCTTTTAGCTTAGGATTAGTAATGACTTCTACTTTATTTGTAGTTTTATTTATATGGTTTTCTTGGACTTTAATTTCATCCACAATTGCTTCATCAATCATGTTAACTATTGTTCTATGTTTTGATTTTTCAATTGGATCATAATGTATTACTTCTTTAATAATGGTCTTAGCTTCAATCAACTTAACAACTCGCCTTTGACTAACCTCTTTTTGCATTTCATTCATTAATGCATTACCATTCTTTTCCATTTGTGTTTCCTCTTAACTATTTAGATTAAATCCTGTTGAGCAAATCATTTATTGGTTTGCTCTTCTTTCATGTAGTCATCTATCATAATGATTGAGCTGATATATGTTTTTACCGCATGTGAACGCAATTGTTCATCTACATCATCTTTATGTTGGACTGTTAAAACTTCTTTTAGTCTTTTTTTTATTAGTTCTTTGATTTCTTTCATTTGTATTACCTCTGTATCTCCTTTTTAGTGCTATAATGACCTTGAAAGGAGGTGAATTTATGGATATGCATAAAAAAATACTTGCCTTTGCTATGTCTTTAGATATGAAAGAATTAAAAGATAATAGATTATTACTTCTTACAAACCATGGCCTGTTATCTGCGCTCCCTGTTTTTAGTGATGATCCAAATCCACAGGCAAAAGTTCTTTATCAATTTTTAGAAAGCTCTGAAAAAGCAGCCAACAAAAATTTCATACCTAATCCAGACCGTCATATGATATTTGACAAAGATTCTATCCTGCTTAAAGACATTCAACTAATTACGCCTAATGGTACTCATAATCTAGGTTCATTCCTTTTGAATACATCACTAGTAACTGCTGTGTCCATTGGCGATTTTAAACAACCCAACTAACTTATCCATATTTAAATCACCATGTATCTTGATTGTTATACGTGGTGATTTTCTTTTTTTCTTTGTTTTCTTCATATGTATTCCTCGTTTATATCCTCTACTAGTCTTTATCCAGTGGTAACTTTGAAAGATAAGTAGCTTCATACTCTAATACAGTAGATACACTAAGAAGGATTTCATTTGCTCCTGCATATGTAAGTCCTTCTTTTTGTTTTAATAAGGAAATCACTTCCATTACAATCGGCTCTTTATATAAATCTTCAACCAATCGTAATTGGCCATCATTCATTAGTTGTCTTAAATCTTTCATTTGATTTCACCTTGATACGATCAATTAACAACTTGTAACCTTTGCATCCATCAAAGCCACAATTGTATTTTTTCTTTAACACCCAACAATCACATACTTCTTTTAATTTCGCCCCACAATGTTCGCAGAAGTTTCCATCCCGTACTTCCACATTACATTTGGGGCATTTTACTTTTTCTCTTTCATTTGATTTCACCTCTTTGTTTTATTTTCATTATTTATTCATGTATAATATTTTTTGATAGGATAATAACCCAATGCTCCAATTAGCGAAATCTTCTGGTATCGCTCAATTCCGTGATTTAGGTTTGATAACATATTTTTGCACATCCTATGAAAGGAGGTGATTATATGAGTTTTGATTTAGTGTCATGTATTCTTATATTTTTGGGCATAATTTGTATTATTTTATTAACTAACCTATATAAGTGGTATAGAACTAACAAAATATATAATTTATATGTTGAGTGGCTTAATAAATCCGAAGTAACGTTTAATATTCAGCATTACAAATCTGAAGTATTAAGCTTGGTTGCTGTTGTCCCGGTCAAAATGATTGCTTATAGTCAACTACTCGGTTACGGGCAAATTGCTACTGGTCAGGCTTATGTTATGGACCAATTCCCATCTAAAAGAGAAGATTTTGCTTCAGCAATTTTACAAACAATGGAAGAGGCAATAGGATATTATAAATTTCAAGTACGGCAATGTATTAACCCTATTTATTGGATTGAATCCTTTGTTTGGTTGCCAAAGCGACTGACTACTTTTTTAGGTCTTAATTCAGAATTAAAAGCAATGAAATTAGTTAATCTTTTCTTTCAACTAATCTATTGGGCCATACTCCTTTTGAAATTCTTTGGGTATGATCTCATTCCAATCCTTCATCATGTATTGCCCTAATATATAGCCACCTAAAAACATTATTGACTTATCTAAAGTCCCAGCCATAATAGCAAGTTTATTTGTGATTGCTAAAATAACTAGAGTTGCTATTACCTTCATAAGAAGAAATGCAAACTTAATAGCAATACCTTTTATAAGAGCCGCATTATGTGGCTCTTTTTTTTTATTCATTTTATTTCACCTCTTTGTTTTCTCATTTTTGAGACTTTTCAGATAAAAAAATAGAGTAAGCTTCCGCATCAGTTAATGAAAGTACATCTTTAATTCGTAATGCTTCTTCTATTGTGAAACTATTCCCATCTTTTTCAAGTCTTCGATAAAATGTGCTTCTATCAATACTTACTTTGTCTGAAAATTCTACAATATTGTACCCACAATCTAATATTTTTCTTTTTAAAGCTTGTACATTCAAATATATCACCTCCTCTTTTGTCTCATTTTTGAGATTAACTAAAGTATAGTACTTTTATTTTAACTCGTCAACACATATTTTCTCATTTATGAAACATTTTAAACTTTTTAAAATTATTTGTTGCAAATATGATACACTTATAATATACTTGTCTCAAGGAGACAAAGTTATGACTGAACAAATACATGAACGAATTAAACGTTTACGCAAACAAAATAAATTATCTGTCGATGAGATTGTAAAAAAATTAAATATTTCTCGTGCAACATATTATCGCTACGAGAGTAATGAAATAGAGAAATTGCCTTTAACTATACTTGAGCCACTTGCAAAAATATTAAATACTACGCCTGCATATTTAATGGGCTGGCAAGAACCGCATCAAGAAAATAAATCTATTACATCCAATCAAACAGAAGGTTACTATGTAGATCCTGAAACTGCTGAATTTGCTGAATATCTACGTACACGCCCAGAGGCTCGTTTATTATTCTCTGCATCACGTGGCATTTCCAAAGAAGATATGGAAGAAACCGTGAAGTACATCGAATATTTGAAATCTAAACATAATAAATAATACTATTAGGGGTTGTTAGTGTGATTGTGAATATAATTGAATGTGATATTCCTAATGTGAAAGCTGTTACATCTACAGGGGAAGATGAAGGTGTTCACAATATTTATATCCGTAAAAATATGTCTATTGAAGATATGAGAAAAGAAGTTACTCATGAATTATTACATATCATCAATGAAGATTTCCATGTTGACCAACATGTTAACCTCATTGAACATATGGTAAGACGGAAAGAACTTACTGATGATGTATTAGATGAAATAGATTTCTATCATCATGTATTATAATAATTACTGTTTACTTATGGTTGCTTATTTTTTTAGGAGATAACTTTTATGTCTAATATTACTGATGAAAGGCTTGCAGAATTACGTAGATCTGCACCCCCACCATACGAACCTCAACGTTTACCTTTTGATACCTTTAATTTACTCACTCCTGAATTAATTAAATTGTCTTCAGAAGCAAATATGGCTCTAGGTGAATATAAAGGCTTTTTAGTAAATACGCCTAATCCTGTTTTGCTTTTATCACCTATTACTACACAAGAGGCTGTATTATCTTCTAAATTAGAAGGTACACACGCAACTCTTGAAGATATTCTTAATCATGAAGCTGGCAACCAAACTGATATTCAAGATGATGAGTTAAAAGAAATCCTCAATTATCGTTCTGCATTAAAACATGCATTAGATACAATTTCACCATATAATCAGTTGTCAAATCCTGATAGTAAAGAACCCTTAACAATAAAAATTATTAAAGAAATGCATGCTATTCTCCTAGATAATGTTCGTGGTTCTACTAAACATCCAGGGGATTTTAAAAAGTTACAGAACTATATTGGTGGCTATGATTTTATTTCTTATACTCCAGTTTCCCCTCAACTAACAGATTCTTATATGTCTAATCTAGAAACGTATTTACACTATGATGAGATAAACCCATTAATTCAAGCTGCTATTATTCATGCACAATTTGAAATGATTCACCCATTTGAAGATGGGAATGGTCGTATAGGCAGATTACTAATTCCTTTATTCTTTTATTATCGTGGAATAATTCCATCTCCTATATTCTATATGAGTTCTTACTTCGAACGGAATCGTGATGAATACATTCATAATTTAGCCAATATTTCTAAAAATAATAATTGGGTATCTTGGATTTATTTCTTCCTTAGTGGCATAATTACTGAATCTCATAACAATACCAAAAAAGCTTTAAATATCTTATCTTTATATGAGCAATTTAAATCTTTAGGCGATTCTATAAAATCATATTACTTCATCCCAATTTTAGACTTTATTTTCCAGCACCCTATATTTACAAGTAAACAACTTATCGAAGAAATCAATGCTAGTAAGCAAACTGTATTTACACTGTTGAATAAAATGGTAGATCAAGATATTTTAATTAGTTCAGATAAAGCTAAAAACAGAACATTTATTTGTCCAAAATTATTAAGTATTATAGATAGTTAAGTCTAATATTTTAATCTTTTTTAGACTATATATTTTTATAGTCCAATATATCGCATTATATTGGACTATATTTTTTAATAGTCCATTATACATAAAAATATTAGACAAAATAAAAAATCCTCTATCTAGCTACTACTAGATAGAGGATAGATGCCTTAGAAACACCTCATATTTACATTATAACATACCTCTAAGGCTTATTTACTATATCATCTGATATATTATTATCTAAACTATCCCTTTATATTATCCAATTAACTACTATTAAGTTAACCTAATACACAATATAATGTTAGCTAAGGAGGCAAATTATTAGATGAATGATTTAACGACGTCACAGCTAGATCGACAAAATATTTTAAATAACTCTATTGCGGTAAAAGAAATTGAACATGAATTAAGCAATTATATTGGTGGAACTATCTGGAAAAATCAAATTTGGTTTACCAAGGAATATTTAGCCAATTTCTTTCAAGTTGATATTAGAACAATAGAAAGAATTATTGAATCCCATAATAAAGAATTAATATTAAATGGATATAAAATTTTAACAGGTGAAGAGTTGGCCTCATATAAACTGACCGACATAAATGTCGGTCAGACAAGCAGAAACCTAGCTATATTCAGCTTTCGTAGTTTCTTAAACGTTGCTATGCTTCTACAAAGCAGTCCTATTGCAAAAGAATTACGATCACAAATTTTAGATATTGTCATTGATGTATTAACAGAAAAAGCTGGTGGGCATCGTACCTATATAAATCAACGGGATCCAAACTTTTTACCTGCAGCATTTACTACTGAAAAAGTAAGAAAAAGCTTCACACAAGCATTAAGTCAATATGTAAATATGGGCCCATACAAATATGAATATTTTACCAATAGAGTCTATAAATGTATATTTTTAGAAAATGCAACAACTTATCAAAAAATACTACGCTTAAAAAGTAAAGCTAATCTACGCGATACCATGTATAGCGAAGTATTAACTAATATTGCTGCAGTGGAAACATGTATCGCCACTGAAATCGCCAAGCAATATGAATCAAGCGGACAACAATTAACCAAAGAGGTTGTAGATATAATCATTGATGATATCGCTAAAAACCCTATGATGTCTATTTATTTTGAAAGTGCTAGAAGAACAATGGCTACATTAGATAAAGGCCTACGCGATGCATATCATGGTAATTTAAGTGAATATATCTCTTCTGTATCATCTGAAGAATACGAGCGTTTTCTAGGAGAAAAAAGCAAAAGCTTAGAAGAGCAAATAAAAGAGCATCGCGACATCTTTTTACGACTTAAGGATAAATAACAATGATATATTACATTGACTTTGAACACGTCCTCAGAACCCATAATGCAGTGCTAAAAGAAAGTGGCGGGGCTCCAGGCACTATTAACGAAGATTATATAAAAGGTATTTTAGAGTTCCTCCAAAATGATGATTACTACCCGTCTTTTACTGAGAAATTATCTTATTTAGTATACTCTATAGCATCTAATCACTGTTTCCTTGACGGAAATAAACGCACCGCTATCGCAACAGGCATGTATTTTTTACTTATAAATGATTATGATATACCAACCATAAGTAAATTTACAAAAATTATGGAAAATGCAGTACCATTTGCTGTAAGTGGAATTATTTCAAGAGAAGATCTAACCGAAATCATAGCTATTATTCTATGGGATCTTGAACCTTTCGAATCCGATAAAATAAAATATATAGATAAACTATCAGCAAAAATTAATAAATAAAAATTCCACTATGCACTAACAGAATAATGGACAACAACACATCAATTTTTATACCATAATTATTAAGTATTATAGATAGTTAAGTCTAATATTTTAATCTTTTTAGACTATATATTTTTATAGTCCAATATACAGAAAAATATTAGACAAAATAAAAAAGCCTCTATCTAGCTACTACTAGATAGAGGATAGATGCCTTAGAGACACCGCATATTTACATTATAACATCCCTCTAAGGCTTATTTACTATACCATTTTTTAGCCTAGGAGGTATTTTTAATGTGGTGTGAAACTGTAACTACCAAAGCTGGTACTACTAAATATAAATTTCAAGAACGCTATGTGGATCCGTATAGTGGTAAAACAAAAAGAATATCTGTTACCTTAAATAGTAATAGTAGGCAAGCCTACAAAATCGCACAAGCTGAATTACAAAATAAAATTGACTTGGCCACTAATACAGATATTGCCAAAGATATGACATTGAATGATGTTGTATCTGAATATTTAGAATCAAAGCGTGCATTTAGAAAATCATCTACACAATATAGTATGGATAATCTACACAAACAGATTATGAAATGGTTTCCTGCTGATATACTACTTTCTAAACTTTCACCATATATTATCCAAAGCACGTTTGATAAATTTGCTTGCCAGTATTCCTACAACTATACAAAACTGGCCCTTAGCCTTATTAGACAATCATTAAAGTATGCAAGGCGCATGGAATATATTCGTGATATTTCATTCTTAGACAATATTGAGTTACAAAAGCCAGTAGCTGATGTAGACCGCATCAAGAAACAACGTTCTAAATTCCTAACAAAAGATGAACTAAAAGATTTACTATCACAACTAGATACTATCAATCATCATGTATCCCTATTATGTGAATTTCAATCTTTAACTGGTCTTAGATTTGGCGAAATGGTAGCTTTGCGCACTCAAGACTATGATAGAGAAAATGCTGAAATAGATGTAAACGCTACTTTATCTAATCGCGGTAGCTTTTCTGACCCTGCCATGAGATTGCCACCAAAGAATGTTCATTCTATCCGTAAAGTAAAATTAGATGCAAGGGCCGTACAAATTATTAATCACTTTATAACCGCCAATCAAGCAAGGCGATTATGGAAATCTAAATTTGCTGACCTCGGTTATATCTTTGTAACAGATGGTGGATTGCCATATGATCTACATTATGTAAATCGTACTATAAAAAAACTTGGTTTCCCTAAACCAGTAAGCACCCATACCTTTAGACATACTCATATTTCTATTCTTGCTGAATCTAATGTTCCACTAAAAGCAATTATGGAACGTGTTGGCCACAATGAGCCACGTACTACACTTGCTATTTACACTCATGTAACAGATGAAATGAAACAGGAAGTAAATGCAGCAATTACTAATATGGGTAAGGTACTTGCAAATAAATAAAAAAAAAAGCCACCGCATCATGTGCAGTGGCTTTTTTCAACCCTCATATAAAAGGGGCAAATATTTGTTTTTAAAAGGGGCAATAAAGGGGCAAATTGTTGTTACAATACGTTACAATCTGTTACTCTTTATATTTCAAATATCCTTGTAACTACTTTATCCGTTACAGTTTGTTACAATGCGTTACAATCTGTTAATCAGTAAGTAGAAATGGTGCGGTTGGAGGGACTTGAACCCTCACGAGCGTACGCTCACCACCCCCTCAAGATGGCGTGTCTGCCATTCC
>QWCO01000316.1_pt1 | contig 46964 bp, 30 predicted proteins | sample 1972611 | NCBI WGS metagenome assembly QWCO01 (sample SAMN09866706, study PRJNA288562) | Human oral metagenome isolate term1_saliva, whole genome shotgun sequencing... | reverse complement strand
CGTTTTGTGCTTGAGCGCTACACTACAATCACGACGATGAAGTTCGAGATGATGATGATTGTTGATGTAGCCCATCACTTCATCCCCCTTGATTGGGCGACAATGCGAACAGATTTCGCAGTGATTGATCACCTCATCAGAGAGCGTAAGGATGGCTTTGCGATCCAGTTGTTCGACGAAATTCGCATCCAAAGCATCTTGTGCCTCCAAGTTTTCGGGCAGCGATTTATCTTTAAGGAAGGGCACAAAACGGCGCCATCCCCATCTGCGTGAGGTTTTCTTGCCCAAGAGGTGCTGCACATCGGCATCGGAGAGGACAAGTCGTCCTTCTCCCAAAGCCTGATAAAGGGCAGAAGGAGTGTCGAAACGATGGAAAGACCTTATCTTATGGAGGTTGGAATCATTGTCCTCCACCTCGTGCATTTTGAGAAACTCGCGTAAAATGTTCTCGCCCTTTCGCTGACACTCACGGGCTGCACGTCGTAGCGCAGCAGCAATGCGACCGCGCGCCTTCCCCGTGGTGACAAAGTTCATCCAATCGGGTTGAATGGTCTGCGACTGCGAGGTGAGAATCTCGATTTGGTCACCATTTGCCAAGCGATGACTCATGGGCACAAGTCGGTGATTGACTTTACCACCAATGCAATGGCTACCCACCATGGAGTGGATGGCAAAGGCAAAATCGAGGACCGTGGCACCTTGTGGCAAAGTCAGGATATCTCCTTTTGGGGTGAAGACATTGAGTTCTGACGCAAAGAGGTTAAGTTTGATGGTATCGAGGAGATCGAGCGTGTCGGGCTGGGGATCATCGAGGATTTGCTTGATAGAATTGACCCAAGCGTCGAGTTCACGCTCTTCCACTTCCGTCTCTGGCGACTTATATTTCCAGTGCGCAGCAAAACCACCTTCAGCAATATCGTCCATGCGGTCAGAACGGATTTGCACTTCAATCCATTTACCTTGATGCGACATGAAAGTATTGTGGAGTGCTTGGTATCCATTAGCCTTTGGTGTCGAAAGCCAGTCGCGGAATCTTGAGGGGTGAGGTTTATAGATTTGCGTGAGTGCCGCATAGATGGCATAACACTCGGCTATTTCATTGTCGCGCTCTTTGGGATGGAAGATGATGCGAATCGCCAAAATGTCAAACACCTCCTCAAAGGGCACGTGCTTGCGTTGCATCTTTTGCCAGATGCTATAAGGACTCTTGATGCGCGCCTTGAGTTCGTAGTCAATGCCGCGTGCATCGAGAGCCGCGCGGATGGCAGGTGTGAAATCGTTGATGGCATCATCGCGCTCGAGCTGGGAATCCTTCAAATGTTGCATCACGGCATTGTAGTCATCGGGATGCTCATATTTGAAAGAAAGATCTTCGAGTTCTGTTTTGATGCGATTCAATCCCAAACGGTCAGCCAAAGGCGCAAAGATGTAGAGCGTCTCTCCCACAATTTTGTATTGTCGAGAAGGTAACATGGAAGAGAGCGTACGCATATTGTGCAAGCGATCGGCTATTTTGACCAAAATCACACGGATGTCGTCGCTCATGGTGAGCAAGATTTTCTTGAAAGTCTCCGCTTGCATAGAAGCCCGATTGCCTAGCAGCCCCCCACTGACTTTAGTGACTCCTTCAACGATGTTGGCAATTTTTTCCCCGAAAAGGTTGGCAATGTCGTCGCGTGTGTAGTCTGTGTCTTCCACCACGTCATGGAGGAGAGCTGCACAAATGGTAGTAGAGCCCATCCCCATCTCTTCGCAACATATTTGTGCCACTGCGATGGGATGGAGGATGTAGGGTTCTCCACTGCGACGGCGCACTCCTCGGTGTGCCGCCTTAGCAAAATTGAAAGCCTTGGTGATGATTTCGGTCTTCTTGCGGTGGGGTGAGGCAAGATAGGTGTCGAGCAATCGCTGAAAGGCGGACTGTATGAGGGCTTCGTCTTGAATTTCTTGAGACATTAGAGATTGGACGTTAGAGTGTAGACGTTTGACATTAGATGCTAGAGAGTAGACGTTAAACTCTGATGCAAAACAGTCTAAAGTATCTAGCTAAAACGAAACGAATCTAGACTTTAGAGATAAGATACACACAACATTAGGGGGGAATCGTTTTTCCACGGCTAATGTCTTACGCTTATTCTCTAACGTCTAGACTCGTCAAAGTCATCACTTCACACGGATTTTCTTACCCGCGCGGATGTTGTTGCCTTTGATATTATTGATTTTGCGGAGCTTTGCCACAGTGGTGCCATTGCGTTCGGCGATTTCACTCAAAGTGTCACCTGACTTAATGTTCACCTCTTTCGCGCGCTCCTTCTTATTCTTTTTCTTGCTGGACTTTTCAGACTTCGTTTTTTTGTCTTTCTTGCCCTTCTTAGACGATGCTCGTTGCTCAGCCTCTTGTGCTTTTCGCTCGGCAGCTTCTTGACGCAAACGGGCACGACGCTCCGCACGAGTTTCACCCACGACATTGTCGCTGGAGGCAGTAGCACTAGCTGTGGTAGCAGGTGTCACCTCTTCGCGGCGCTGAGGTTGGTCGGGAGCGGCATAGTTATAGACCGAATCACCCAATTGCAAGAAGAGGTCGATGGTGGGGAGTGGCATACGAATGGCATAAGGCGCGGTGTAGCCAGGCACGACTCCAGTGCGATATTGAGGGTTCATCGCTGTCAAGGCTTCCAAATCCAAACCGCAGGCTCCTGCAATTTGTGCCAAACTGATGTTGCGCGTCACCACCACGGTGTCCGTTTCGATGGGTACTCGCGTCTTCATCGCAGGGATGTTGTGATCACAATAATAGTTCATCACGTAGTTGGCTGCGATGAAGGCAGGCACATATCCACGAGTTTCGCGAGGGAGATAGGGATAAATCGCCCAATAGTCTTTGACACCACCAGCGCGCTTGATAGCTTTGGCGATATTGTTGGGTCCACAATTATAAGCAGCGATGGCGAGTGTCCAGTCGTTGTATTTATTGTAGAGTTCTTTGAGATAGCGTGCAGCCGCCCAACTAGACTTGATGGGGTCGCGGCGCTCATCGACCAAACTATTGATGGTGAGATCGAACTTTCGTGCCGTGGGAATCATGAACTGCCACAAACCGGCAGCACCAACACGGCTCGTTGCTGTGGGTTCGAGCGCACTCTCAATGACGGGGAGATATTTCAACTCCAAAGGAAGTCCTTCCGCTTCAAGCGCTTCTTCAAAGAGAGGGATGTAGAAGTTTTGTGCGCCCAACATGAAGCTCACCGAGCGACGCAGGCGGCCCGTGTAGGCATCGATATATTCTTGCACCACATCATTGTAGGGCATCTCGATGGTGGTGGGAAGACGACGCAGACGGTCTTTGTACACTTCGGGAGTGACATTGACATCTGCCACGTGGGTGAGACAAGTGGAGTCTACCACCATATATTTCTTGACGTACCACGTGTTGAGTTGTGCATCGACATTCTGAAGCATACCCTCTGTAGGATTGACCTCAGGGTTGGGCACTTGGTCTGGTGCAACGACCGTGGTGGGAGGATTCGTGGAAAAAGTGCGTGCCTGCACAGGAATTGCCGCTCCCAACAAGGGTACAGCGGCAGCACAAGCTAGAAGATATTTGAATAAAGACATTAGCGTTAAGCTTTATACGTTAGAGGATTGTCGTCCCTTGTCATAAGGGGTTGGATTTCTGCGCGACAAACTTCGTAGATGATACTTGAATCGTTGAAGCCACATCGAGCCGGATCACTAGAACGTGAGGGTAGCCCCGAAGCCCAGGCTCTGCTGGCGTTGCAGCCCATTAAAGGCGTCGATGGTGGCTGGGGTGACCTGCAAGGAGAGGTCGGGACTGATGTCGAAGACCGACAGTTGTGCATCGACATAAGCATCGACAACGGAGAGAAGATACACCCCGATGAAGGTGAAAGCCGAGAGATCGCGATAACGGCGATAGCGGTCTTTGCGATTTTTGAAAACCGTCTTAAACTGATTGCGGAAACTATTGGTGAGCGGATCATCGTCCATGATGTCGAGATAGGCTTGCGAATAGTCCATATACATCTGCTGATTCCACAAGAAAGCGTAGGTACATCCTAAGAAACCGCCATAGAAAAGGGGAAGTTTCCAGTATTTTCGATTGTAGATTTGTCCTGCTCCAGGCAGCACAAGCGAAAGCCATAGTGCGCGCTGGGGATTGGGGACAAATTGTTTCTTCATTTGTCGCTGCAAATCTTGACTAGCTGCCAAAGGAGCTGCGACCACCTTACGACTTTGCTTCGCCAGTGCCACAGTGTCCACACGTGGCGAGAGGCTTCGTTCCAAACTGTCGAAACGTGCCTTTGTCGCAGCTTCGTCGGTGGTGAGGGTGTCTTTGCGAGAGAGGGTGTCAAACGCTAACTGCTCGTTACGCTCTGCAAGAGGAAGAGCGTCCCAAGTACTTGAGAAGGCGGCACGACAATTAGGCTCTACCGCAAAGCAGAGCAACAGCAACAAAAATATGCGAGAAAGGAGGTACTTCATCGCTCAATAGATTGAGAGAAACACTCTTCTTGTAGGAGCATCCTTGCGTCGCCTTTCGCACGACGCCAGACATCGTCCCACTCAACATGGTTTCTTCCTGTGATTTTTAGCCCAAACGCTCCATCAAAGCGAGGATGCGTTGGAGTTCTTCTTCATTGGCAAAAGGAATGGTGATATTTCCCTTTCCAGCTCTGCAAGTCATGCCCACTTTCGTTTGGAACATGGTAGCCAAACGATCTCGCACAGGGACATATTGTTCCGCCAGTTGGGAGGAACTTTTGATAGTGCGGCGCCCTGAATGCACATCTTCCCCAGCATTGAGGGCTTTCACCATCTCTTCGACTTGTCGCACGGAATAGCCCTTCTCTTGAATGTCTTTGAAGAGCTTCACTTGCAGTGAAGGTTGTTGCAGTCCGAGTAGTGCGCGTGCATGACCTTGGTCGATTTCGCGCTTTTTCAGCGCCATCTGCACCTGAGCAGGGAGTTTGAGCAATCGGAGATAATTGGCGATGGTGGCGCGCTTCTTGCCCACCTTCTCAGAGAGCGCGTCTTGTGTGAGGCTATATTGTTCGATGAGCTTCTGATAGGCAAGGGCAATCTCTACCGCATTGAGGTCTTCACGCTGGATATTCTCCACCAATGCCATTTGCATCATGCCCTCATCGTTGACCGTGCGCACATAGGCAGGGATGGTGTCAAGCCCTGCTCGCTGTGATGCGCGCCAACGACGCTCACCAGCAATGATTTGATAGGTGCCATCCTCCATTTGTCGGAGGGTAATGGGCTGGATGATGCCTATCTGGCGAATGCTCTCTGCCAATTCTTCAAGAGCTTCTTCGTCAAACTCTCTACGAGGCTGGTTGGGGTTAGCTTTGATGCTGTGGATGTCTACCTCGTTAATGCTCGACGAACCGCTAGTGCTCACTTCTCCAGTGGAGATGAGGGCATCGAGTCCGCGTCCCAAATTGGGATATTTCTTCTTTACAGCCATGCTATACGTGGGAGGTTAGGGGTTAAGCCTGGCACTTCACATCGTGAAATGCACAAAGAGTGAGGCACTAAGCTTTTTCTCGATCGATAATTTCGCGGGCAAGCGATAGATAGTTCACCGCTCCGATAGAGTCGATGTCGTAGAGCAGTGCAGGAATGCCGTGCGAGGGTGCTTCAGAGAGTTTGACATTGCGCTGGATTACGGTCTTAAACACCAATTCTTGGAAATGGCGCTTCACTTCATCATAGATTTGGTTGGCAAGACGCAATCGGCGGTCGTACATAGTGAGGAGGAACCCCTCAATCTCTAACTGCGGATTCAGACGCATCTTAATCATGCGGATGGTATTGAGCAGTTGCGTGATGCCTTCGAGCGCGAAATACTCACACTGCACGGGGATGATGACCGAGTCGGCAGCGGTGAGTGCATTGACCGTGATGAGTCCGAGAGAGGGACTACAGTCGATGAGGATGTAGTCGTAGTCATCTTTGATGCAAGCTAGCATCTCTTTGACCACAAATTCGCGACGCTCCATCTGCAGCAATTCCACATCAGCTCCAGAGAGGCGCACGTGCGAAGGCACAATGTCAAGGCGCTCCACATCGGTGGTGTAGATGTTCTCGCGGATATCCTGCTGTCCAATCATCGATTCGTAGACAGAGGTTTCGATTTTGCCCACTTCCACTCCCAATCCGCTTGAAGCATTAGCCTGCGGATCGCAGTCCACAAGCAGCACTTTCTTGTCGAGCGTGGCAAGCGAGGCGGCAAGGTTCATAGAAGTGGTGGTCTTGCCCACTCCTCCTTTTTGATTGGCTATGGCGATGATTTTTCCCATACGTGTAGTGGATTATCGGTGCAATGTATCAATTACTACCGCAAAGGTAGCAAAAAAATAATTGTTCCACGCTGTTTCACGCTTAAAAAAGTCGATGCTTTCTTTCAAAACATCGCCGTCTAAAAGACTTTTCTCCACAAGAGTTGATAGAAAACACTTTCCCCACCCCTCGATCTAGTCATCGGTGGGTGGGGAAATATGTGGGTTTTGCCTTCTCAAAAAGCCGAAACGATGCTTAGCGCTAGAAGGGGGCGCCATCTAGACCTTTAGAGTCGGAGAGACTAATGTGTCGTTGGTATATAAAGTTGCGAACAATTTTACCTTCTTTTCCTATCGCCACATCTCCGTCTCGATTTTTTTCAAATCCGAGGCGAGCTTTTTTCGTGTGCTCTTTACCTTCACTATCGACAAAATCAACCAAAATGTACATCATGCTATGGTCGTCTGGATCATTAAACACAGGGTCAGCCACAGCATACTCAGGTAAATAGCAACTCGTTCGAACAAAGGTAAATTCATCTGGCTCAGAGAGTTCTAGCTCAAAATCAGAAATCCCCACTTGAGACCTATAATCGTAATCACCGAATACACCACCTAAGGAAAAGACTGTTGGCACATTCTCTACGGTAACCTTCTTAATCGTATTATCACCTTTGTAAATACTTAGATTTAGTTGGGCAAAAAGGCGGGTCAACACGATGGTCTTATTACAGACAGACACACCATCTACATCATGAAAACCTAAATCACCCACCTTGTCAACTACAGCCACCATTGGGATATAGCGATCATCCTTTAAGTGACCATTGGGATCAAGATAATCCATTGTCGTCAATGCCAGCATGTCAGGACCTGTGAGGAGAGTGTAGGCATTAGGACTATATACTTCATCTCCATTAGCGTCTACAATGTTTGCACCTTCAGGAGTTATGAAAGCATCATTTTCCAATGTCCTCACTTTAGTCTGATGCTCTGGAGTCAGATTAGCGATAAAAAAGAACGTACGATTGAGGTTAGTAGCTGGCACATCCAAATACATTCCTGTTTTATCGAAATTACTCACAGGTACTCCTGCTACCATGACATGGTCTATCACATCATCCGCTATACCCATTTGTCGAGAGCGTGTGCTTGGCTGAAGCATCTGTCCTATGGGAAATCGCAGGACATTCTCCGACTTTTCCGCAGGAGTCACCTCTAGCTCTTCATCGAAGGATTTACATCCTACTGCAAAGAGAGGCAATAAGCCCAAAACTAAGAGTTGAATATATTTCATCGTTAATGATTTTGAAGTAAAAAATGGACTCATCAAATTCTTCACGGATGGATTTCAGAAGAAGAACACCGAGCCCCACATTCGAAGGTAATGGAATAGCAATAATTAATTGCGTAGATCATGATCCCAAGGCTTCACCGAGAATTGGAATCTCACCGGTGTAGCCCCTTCAGGCTTATTTGATCCAGCCTCATTGATATACACATGCATCGTGTAGTGGTAGTTGCGTTGAATTGTGGGGGGCATGACAATGCGATAGTATGTTTCTTCCGCATCTTGAGCCAACCCTTCACCTATAGGAGGGGGGAGCAAGCCGCCAGGAAGTTCCTTCGCGCCATCCACCTTCGGCAAAGCAAGTAAGATATAGGGAGGAAAACCTGTCACACCAGTTTTGGTGAAGTCATACTCATTGAGGTAGAATGAGATGGTAGAGGTGGGATTAGCAGGCGTGGTTTTAGCCAGCTTGCGTGGATCAGAGTCCACGAGGTCATCCACCTTGTAATGCTCACCTACGAAAGTCTTGCTATCAAACTCTTTGAGTTTATAGCCACCTTCATAATGCTCGGGGTCGAGTTTTTCCCATTGATAATGGATGATGATATCCACTGCAGCCACAGCACGCTTCAAATCTACTGGCACTTCTTTGTCCACATCGCCATCCCAACTAAAGGTTGCCGTCTCGCCAGTGAGCAAGAAAGGTTCCTCTAGATCATGCGCTTTATTAGCAGGCAAGGTCACAGACACCTGTTCTTTGATTTTATCTTGCGTGTCCAGCGTACCATTGGCGATGCCATCATGTACAGTTTGAGAGAGGTTTGCCAAGACAAACATCTTGACATCCTTAAACACATGATACTGCACTTCGGTGAGCACCAAAGTGTTGGTGTTTCTATCGTTATTCTTCCACTTCACATTGGCAGTGACAGGATCGAGTCCATAACGAAAGATACGCTTATTAGTAGCCCCATTAGCATCGAGGACAACATTCACCACCTTACCAGTATTGTCAATAAAAACAACATCGAGGGTTTTAATAACAGAATTATCTGAAGGCGCACGAACCACACGTTTTGTAAAGAGTTCTTGCGACAAATGAATGGTAAGCCCTTGAGGCGCCTCATCGTGCATACGTTGACACGACACGAAAGAGGTGATACCGAGCAAACAAGCTAAGAGGAGGTAGAAGATACGATATTTCATTGCGCAAAGGCATTTACAGGGTAAAGAAGTTGACCATTAGAGTACACGCCAAAGATGGTGGTACCATCAGCCACAGGATAAGTGTTCGCTTTGATTTTTACAGTGCGGTAGCTTCTGAACACGCGTTCAGCCGCAGTGGTGCCATAGGTCACAGAGGAAGTTTCCACACCATTATCGACGAAGGTAAAGTCTTCTTCAGCTCTCAATTCGATAGATTCACCTGTAGCGAGGGTCTGCGACGTGGTGCTCATGATGATATCGGTGTACTCATTCTTGAAGGAAGGATCAGACGAGGAGACATTGAAAGCATCCATCACATAGACCCCAGAATGTCCGCCATTTTGCCAAGGCAACACCTTGTAATGGAGCATGAGTTGTGCACCGGCATAGCGCAGCTTGATGTCGTAGACGTGGTTGCGCACTACAGAGTATTTAGAATAAGCCGCTACATTAGGCAACACATAATACAAGGAAGAGGCTCCATTGTCGTACACCATTTGCTTTCCTTCGGTCAAGTCTGACTGCCAGATACCGTAAGTGCTTTCTCCACTCACACCGATTTTCTCAAACACAAGTCCACTTGCACCATCCACCATACCTGGAGTTGCAGGATCAGTGCTCAACGCTTGACGAAGATGTTCGGGAACATAGAACCAAATGGTGCAGTCCAAACGACGATTGGCATCAAAGGGAGTGCCAGCCGGCACAGTCACCTCTGCTCCAACTCCTACAGAAAGTCCCGTTTCATTGGCATTGGTGGTGAGACTACGATCATAGAGCACATAGTCTTTTGCAGCATCGGTAGGCTTTGTGTACCAATCGTCAGCATATTTCTTGCCAGGGGTAAAGGTATTACTCTCCAAGAAAGGATTCAAGAAGAGAGATTGATAAGGACGCTCATTCTTCAGGAGAATGCGCTGGATGCGCGAAGGCAAGAATTGCTTGATACGATATCCACCGGCACCGTCTGATTCAACCGTTGCAGAATTGGGAATCGTCAATTTCACCTTAGAGAGTGTGCGAATAAGTTCCACTTTTTCGTCACCTTCTGCCAAGAAGTGTTGAGGATCTGCAGGAGATGCTCCCTTACCATTGCGAGTAGCTTGCACGTCCACATTTTTATACACACGTGTAGCCAAGAACAAGTGACCATTGGTTGTTGTACCACCTGAAGTGACAGAAGGATAGAAAGTGCGGTTCGTCTTATTTTGCGCTGTAGTGCTTCCAGCATAAGGGATGCGCATCGCAAAATCCTTGCTATAGAGATCCGAAACATGAGCCACACCCACGGTCAATGCCTCAAGTGCAGTTTTCGTTTCGGGCCAAGAATCTTCGTTGGCAATAAAGTAGAAGTCGTATTTATCAGGCACAATCTGGAATGCGCCACGCCAAGCAGCCGCCACATTAGCGGGCTGATTCATGAAAGACGCACGTTCGGAGCTACCATAAAACTTATTGATAGCCAATTTCCCCGTAGCACTGTTGAAAACCAGGATACGAAGCTGAGCAATTTCATCTTCCGCCTCCAAAGAACCAGAAGCGAGTTCAGAGCGCAGCGCACGAACGGCGATTGAAGACGCCATATAGACAGGGGTTTTCAAAGCAGGTTCAGAGGGATCTGTATGATCCTCTTCCACATATGCGCGATTACACCCTACAACAGCAAAAAGCATTGCTGAACAGAGCATAATGAGTCCACAACGCAATCGGCTAAAGTTTTCCAATCTAATCATATTATATATTGCGGGAGATAGTTTTTTGTTCCGCTTTATGTTATATTTTTCACCGAAGAGGCAAGCACCCTTGCAAAAATATCGGTGCACCATGATAAAGCACCATGAGGAGTTGTGCCACATATCACACCATCCGCCATGCTGATACGATAAAAACCACGCGCAAAAAGTAGTCATGCGACATTTTTTTCATCGAGAATCTCACAGTTCCGTCTTCGGATTGCTAGTTTATTCGCCGCAAAGGTACAAATTTCCACCGAATATCAGTTAATATTTAACCGAAAAATGAAATAAGGAAGCACAAAACTAAGAAAATAATCAGTTTCCTAGCGCAAATCACTCTCCATTTGCTACTTACATAAACTAATACTATGGATAATTCCACTTCAAAGTTTCGCTAAAACAACCCCCAAAACAAACCCTCCACTTGTAAACTTTACAAGCGGAGGGCGTTTTATATCAAAACCAACGTCACATCAGACGCGGGCTACTTATGAGCGCACGAAGCGTTTCACTAGTCTTTCACCACGTTTTCAGAATTACCCGTGGGGAGGTGGAAGCGGAAGTATTCATCATACACAGAGCGCACCTTGTTGATTTCCAAGAATGACGTACCGCCACCCTTGCCCAAGACACCACTCAAGTAGGCAATCTTATCATCCAAGTCTACAAATCCCTTCTGACGAAGCATGCGCACGGCAGCCGTGAACATATATTGCGCGCTCTCGGGTTTCTTTTGGAAGATGGGGATTATACCGTAGCTCAAGTTGAGCAAACGCTGGGTCTTCTCTTTGTAACAAATGGCGATAATAGGCGTAGTGCCGCGGAAAGAAGCCAACATACGAGCAGTAGCACCCGACTCACTATCGGTGAGGATACCCTTTACACCCAATTTATAGGTAGCTTCTACAGCAGCGTGTGCCAAGAATTCGCGTTGGTTAGTACTGTCGGGACTTGGGTCGATATCGTTTTCGCGGAGCTTATCCTTCTCAGCTTGCTCAGCGATGGCAGCCATCGTCTTCACCGCCTCGAGAGGATACTTACCCGAAGCCGTTTCACCACTGAGCATCAAAGCATCGGTGCGATAGTAAATAGCATTGGCGATGTCGGTCACTTCCGCACGCGTAGGACGTGGGTTGTTGATCATCGTGTGCAACATCTGAGTCGCCACAATCACGGGCTTCTTCGCTTGGATACACTTCTTAATGATTTGACGTTGGATGCCAGGGATACACTCAATGGGTACTTCGATACCGAGGTCACCACGAGCAATCATGATACCATAAGAGGCCTCGATAATTTCGTCGATATTGTCTACACCCTCTTGGTTTTCAATCTTAGAAATAATCTTGATATCGCTATTGTGCGCATCGAGGATATCTTGCACCACCTTCACATCAGCAGCAGAGCGCACAAAAGAGTGAGCAATGAAATCGATGTCTTGTTCGATGGCAAGGAGGATATTTTCGTGGTCACGCTGAGTGAGGGCAGGAAGGTCGATGTGCTCCCCAGGCACATTCACACTCTTGTGCGAACCGAGCACGCCGTCGTTTTCCACTTCCACGCGCACAGTTTCACCTTCAATGGTGTTCACCTTCATCGCGATAGCACCATCATCAAAGAGCAAGCGGTCGCCCACCTTCAAATCCTTGGCAATATCTGCGTAAGAGAGGTTCACTTCATCGTGTGTTGTGTCCACCCCAGGGCGACCAAACACAGTCACTTGTTCACCAGCCTTATAAGTGATGGGAGCTGATGCACCAGTGGTGCGCACTTCAGGCCCCTTTGTATCAATCAAAATACCTATATGTGGTGATACAGCGCGAACGTTGCGGATGATTTTCTTGATACCTTCGGCATCAGCGTGCGCAGTGTTCATACGCACCACATTCATCCCTGCAAAGAAAAGTTCACGGAGAAACTTCTCATCGCAGCGCAAGTCGCTGATTGAGCAAACAATCTTAGTTTTTTTCATGTTGGGGAGGAGCTTTATATTCTGTTCTACAATTATTTGGTGCAAATTTACGAAGAAAATACGGAGTATCGCCTATCTTTCCTCCGATTTTTTCTCGCACGCGTCATTTCCCCATCAGCCTCGAGAGAGTCGTTCTCGCGCGAATATCACTAGATATAGGTATTCCCCTTCTTACAAAAAAAACGTACCTTTGCAGGTCAATGACATAACTACAAGATTTCCGCATGAATCTTTCAGATTTACATAACGAGCAAACGGCTTTTGTGCTGCGCACCAACGGCAGCCCTTCGTTGCGCTTGCGTCTCGAAGAACTCGGTTTTGTGCCAGGGCAGGAAGTGACGCGAGTTTTCGCCACCCCCATGGGTTCACCCATCGTCTTTGCCATGCTCGGTCAGCGAGTGGCACTGCGCAGTAACGAGGCTGCCCTCATCGAAGTATCGCTCGAACATCCCAACATCGACTATGCCTCTGAAGAAACGCTCTCCAAACGCTTCTTCAGTGCTGCCACTGCCGACACTTACCTCTCGCAAACTCCCTCCGACCACCCCGCCTCCTGCGGTCCCACAGCCTGCGGAGGATGTGCCGCCTGCGGCACTTCCCACATTTCTACCCCCAAATCAGAAGGCACCATCACGGTGGCTTTGATTGGCAATCCCAACTGTGGAAAAACCACCGTGTTTAACGCGGTGTCCGGTGGACACGAGCGCACAGGCAACTATGCCGGTGTCACCGTTTCGAGCGTAGTGGGCGAAACCATCTACAAGGGACGCACCCTACGCTTTGTCGACCTCCCCGGCACTTACTCTCTCCGTGCCTATTCACCCGAAGAGGCGTATGTGATGAGTGAGCTACGCAAAGGCGACATCGACGTGGTGATCAATGTGCTCGATGTGAACAACCTGGAGCGCAATCTCCTACTCACCCTACAAGTGCGCCGCATGGGACTTCCCATGGTGGGAGCCCTCAATCTCTACGACGAATTCACCGAAAGCGGCTCTACCCTCGACATTGAGCGCCTTTCCCAGCACATGCAACTTTCCTTCGTGCCTTGCGTGGCAAGTCAGGGCATCGGCATGGAACAACTCGTGGAAGAGGTGATAGCTGCCTATGACCGCCAAGACAGCTTTGCACAATCCCTTGCCGACGACCCTCATGCTCAGAGCGACCCTCACGCCTTGGTGCACCACTATCTCTCCGATTGCTACCACTTGCAAGAAGGAAAAGCCGTGCGCCTCACCCAGCGAGTAGACCAGTGGCTCGTGCGCCACGCTCTCTCCTATGTGGCGTTCTTTGTCGTGATGTGGCTCGTGTTCTGGGCCACCTTCACCATCGGACAATATCCCATGGACTGGATGGACGCTGGAGTGAAATGGCTCACCGACTGGACCACCACCCAAATGCCACAAGGTTGGTGGCTTTCGGAACTCCTCTCGCAAGGCATCATCGGTGGTGTGGGTGCGGTGATTGTCTTTCTGCCACAAATCCTCATCCTCTATTTCTTCATCTCCATTTTGGAAGACTCGGGCTATCTGGCTCGCGCTGCCCTACTCTTCGACCCCATCTTGCGACGCGTCGGACTACACGGCAAGTCTTTCTTCCCCATGCTCACTGGCTTTGGATGCAACGTCCCTGCCGTGATGGCGACACGCACCATTGAGAATCGCAAGAGCCGTCTGCTCACCATGATCACCCTGCCCTTCATGTCGTGCTCTGCGCGCCTCACAGTCTACACGGTGTTCACCTTGGCTTTCTTCCCCCGCTATGCCACATGGATCATGTTTGGGCTCTACACCTTTGGCATCCTTGCTGCCTTCGGTTCGGCATGGTTAATGAGCCATTTCATCCGCCGCAATGTCGAAACCCACTTCGTCATGGAGATTCCTCCCTATCGTCGCCCCGTGGCGAGCAGCGTCTTCCACCACACTTGGGAAAAGGGTCGTCAATATCTCCGCAAGATGGGAGGTCTCATCCTCGTTGCCTCAGTCATCACTTGGGTGTTGGGCTATTTCCCTCGCGGTGGTGCGGATCTCACACCCTACGAACAACAAGAACAGTCTTACCTCGGTCAAGCAGCGCATGCCATTCAACCCATCATTGCTCCTCTCGGCTTCGACTGGCGCATGGGGGTAGGTCTCATCACGGGTTCGGCAGCCAAAGAACTCATGGTTTCGACCCTTGGAGTGCTCTACCAACTCGATGAAGACACCGCAGCTGCAGCAGGTACTGGCAAAGATGATGCTGCCGACAGTGCCATCTCTCAAGCGCTTCAACAATCGTCGTCACCGGCTTCCGCTTTGAGCTACATGGTCTTTGCCCTACTCTACTTCCCTTGCATCGCCACGATTGTTGCCATCAAGGGCGAAAGCGGACAATGGCGCTATGCCGTCGTCTAATTCTTGTGGTGCCACCAGGAATCGAACCGGGGACACAAGGATTTTCAGTCCTTTGCTCTACCAACTGAGCTATGGCACCAAGCCTGCAAAGTAAGACTTGCGTTGAAAAGAGTGGTGCCACCAGGAATCGAACCGGGGACACAAGGATTTTCAGTCCTTTGCTCTACCAACTGAGCTATGGCACCTCATGGAGCGCATGTCTCATTTGCGATTGCAAAAGTAGGAAGTTTTTCTGAAACAACCAAATTTTTGCCTTCTTTTCTCTAGGATATTGCACATTTCTGTGATTTTCACCCTCTTTTTGAGAGAAAATCGCAGAATCTGCACGAAGAAGTGACTCCGATGGGATTCAAACCCATGACCTTCAGAACCGGAATCTGACGCTCTATTCAGCTAAGCTACGGAGCCTTATTCCCTGCAAAAATACGGCTTTCCTTCGACGTGACCAAACTTTCCATCATTTCATCCCTTGACCACGCATAGGCTTTAATGCCTTTTTCCCAACCGTCTGACACGCTTTTCTATCATCTTGCTTTTTGTCCCCGGACTTCCCGAAAAAAACTCCAACGTTTTCCGAAAAATCTCCAACATTTTCCGGAAAATCTCCAACGTTTTTTGCCAAACGTCGGAGATAAATTTGAGATCAACGAACCTCTCTTTCCCCACACTCCATGCAAGTGTGACAACAATCGCCAACTTATGCCAATAGAGCTCTGTAAATAAATCTAAAAACCGTGCTTCTCGCGCGCACGCATACGCGTACATACAGCGATTTTCGACTTTTTGCTTTCACAACCTTCACAGATTTCGTTACAACTCCCTCACCCACAACGAGAAACGCACTTCTTTCGGACATTTTTTAACACTCTAAGCTGTTTTTCGTCCCAAGATGGGGAAAACAGCCCTAAAAATGCTCTAAGGAAAGCGCGCATTGAACACTGAAAAAAACGTAGCATAAGAAAACTCAACGAGCTGCAGTGCCTTCTGCTGTGAAGGTTGTGAAAGCAAAAAGTGCAAGTTTGCAGGGAATGCGCGCGCGTGACACACGCGTGCGAGAAACTCGCCTCCTGTGCCCCACCCCTTCTGAGCAAATCTCCTCACCATCCACGCATTTTGCAAACTAGGATTATCATTATCATATCACCTCAAAGAATTTTTGTCACTTTTCCTCGATTTTTTCTCTCTTTGGGCTCATATCTCCCCATATACTTATAGAGGGCAAGACATAAAACAAACTAATACATTTTGAACATGAAATTATCCACAACAAGGGGGCATAAAAATAAAAACAGCAAGTACAAATGTACCTGCTGCAATCTAAACGAAAGGATCTAACTATCAAAACAGAGGGAATCTGATGGTTTGATATCCAGAATACTTGAAAAAAATATCACCTAGTATGACTAAAGCCACAAGACCGCCAAAGAGGAGGACGATAGGATTGGAAAAAACTTTTTTGTCATTGCTGTCTGATACGAGATCTTGGAATGGTTTAAGCACTTGGCTCTTTTGTGGTAAAAGTTTCATAAGATGTTGGGAGTTAAACCCAAATCTGTCATTAGACCGTTATGGTGCAGAGCCTTATGGAGAAGATAACTTCCTGTCATCTTTCATTTTCTTGTTGGCATCTTGTTTCTCGTTCGTTCTCGACGTAGCCCACTACGCCTTCAAACAAACGAAAAACCATCTGCTCAACAATCAAATAAAATCTGCTCAGGATCTAATGACCGCTTTGGGTTAAAAAATGAATAAAATAGAGTTATTAGGGCGACAAAAGGGAAAGATCCACGGTCGTGCAAGAAGCTGACGACACACGGATGCTTTCCCAGATGTCTGATGATTGCTATTGGATGAATACCGACTAGCACCGCTTGGACAGGCAAAGAGGATGCTAGATAGCGGACTACCTATTGGGCACTGCGCACAGCAGTGTCAAACTGTTGCAACAACCACTGGTTTTGTTCCTCACGAGTGAGATGGGAGTTGTCGAGCACAAGGGCATCTTCGGCTTGTCGCAAAGGACTGACTTCGCGGTGGGAGTCGATGTAGTCGCGCTCTTGGACGTTTTTCAAAATGTCTTCATAAGACGCTGGTAGTCCTTTGGCTTGGAGTTCATCAAAACGGCGTTGCGCGCGCACTTCGGCAGAGGCAGTGACAAAGATTTTGAGTTCAGCGTTAGGGAATACCGCCGTACCGATATCACGACCATCCATCACGATGCCTTTTTCCTCACCCATGGCTTGTTGTGCAGCGGTCATGGCTTCGCGCACAAAGGGCAAAGCTGCGATAGGGCTGACGTGCTGACTGACTTCAAGGGTGCGGATTTCGTCTTCTACGCGCTCTTCGTTGAGGTAAGTCACAGGGAGGTTGGTGGCAGGATCGAGTTTGAAATGTACTTTGACGTCTGACATCCGCGCCTGCAGGGCTTCGGCTTTCACACTGCCATCGGCATTGAAAAGTTGATGGCGAAGGGCGAAGAGGGTGACAGCACGATACATGGCGCCACTGTCTACGTAGATGTAACCGACTTGTTGGGCAAGGGCTTTGGCCATGGTGCTTTTTCCGCACGAACTGTGGCCGTCGATAGCTATGATGATTTTAGACATTTATTAGACGTTAGAGGGTAGACGTTATCAGACGTTAGAGATTAGACGTTAGACGTTAGAGCATCTAGAAAACTAGAAGAACTAGAGCATCTAGAAAATCTAGAAAGAGCTAGAAAAACTAGAAAGAGCTAGAAGAGTTAGAGAGAGTTAGAAGGACTAGAGAGAGTTAGAGAGAGAACTAGAAGGATTCCTCTTCTAACGTCTAATCTCTATTTTGGACGCAGGGTCACGAGCGGCACTAGTACTTCCTCCATCGACACACCGCCATGTTGGAAGGTGTCGCGATAGAACTGCACGTAGTGGTTGTAGTTATTGGGATAGGCAAAGAAGCGCGTGCCCGTGGCAAAGATGTAAGCCGTAGAGAGATTGGGCGAAGGGAGTTTCAACGCGGCAGGATTGCGCACCTCAAACACCTCTTTCTTGGGATAATCGAGATTTTTGCCTAGTTTGTAGCGCAGGTTGGTATTGACATTACGGTCACCAATCACCTTGCAAGGACGATCCACACGAATAGATCCGTGGTCGGTGGTGAGAATGACTTCTGCATCCCCTTCGGCAAGACGACGGAAGAGTTCGCGGATGGCAGAATGACGGAACCACGAGAGCGTGATGGCGCGATAGGCTGCTTCATTGGCTGCCAACTCGCGCACCATTTTACTCTCCGTACGCGCATGAGAGAGCATGTCGATGAAGTTGATGACGATGACATTGAGCGGATGTTTCGCCCATTCGGAATAACTCGACAACACTTGTTCTGCCGCTGAAGAGTCATTGAGTTTGTGGTAAGAGAAGCCCGTGTGCTGGCGCAAGCGTTCTAATTGTTTGCGAATGAGTTCCTCCTCATGCAGATTCTTGCCTTCGTCTTCCTCCTCATCCACCCAAAGATCGGGATATTGAGTCTTGATGTCGAGCGGCATGAGTCCAGAGAAGAGCGCGTTGCGCGCATATTGCGTCACCGTGGGAAGGATGGAATAATAGAGCTTCTCCTCGATGTCGAAATCATTGGCAAGAGCTTTGGCAAGCGTGCGCCACTGATCGTAGCGGAAGTTGTCGAGCACCACCCACACCACGCGCTTTCCCTCCTTGAGTTTGGGGAGCACGGTCTGGCGCATCACCTTGGGCGAAAGCAAGGGGGTGTCTTCGGCATCGGGATGTTGCACCCACGTTTCGTAGTGTTTGCGAATAAACTTGGTGAACGCTGCGTTGGCTTCCTCCTTCTGCGTGCGCAAGAGTTCATTCATCGCAGAGTCGGGCGCTTCCTCGAGTTGCAATTCCCAGTGCACGAGTTTTTTGTAGAGTTCTTTCCACGCTTCTGCATCTTGGGCATCGTCCATGCTGAGCGCAATGCGAGAGAAGTCCTGACGATAGCCCATTTCGGTGTGCTCTTGTCGGATTTCCTGTGCGTGGATGTGCTTTTTGAGCGCAAGGAGAATCTGCATCGGATTGACGGGCTTCAAGAGATAGTCGGTGATTTGGGCACCGATGGCTTGATCCATCAAATCTTCGGCTTCATTCTTCGTTACCATCACCACGGGCATCTCAGGATGCAGTGCCTTAATAGCGGAGAGGGTTTCAAGTCCAGAGAGTCCAGGCATATTCTCATCGAGAAGTACGAGGTCAAAGGCCTGCGCTTTGCACAAATCGACTGCATCAGCACCGTTGTTGGCAGTGGTGATGTCGTATCCTCGTTTTTCGAGGAAGATGCAATGGGGACGAAGGAGGTCTATTTCATCGTCAATCCAGAGAAGTCGTGCGCTCATGATGGTGTGCATTATGTTTCTACAAAGTTAGTGCAATTTGTGCGGTTGTGCAAGCATTTCAAAAGTTTTGATATAGCCAATTTGGCTTCTCTCCCTTCCGATGGTGGAAACAGAACCCAAAAGATGACAAAAAAAATAACGCAATCACCGCTTGCATCAAGATGAATGACACAAGCGGTGAAATTTATTGGTGGCTATTGGGAAGCGCAGACCCAAGAAAGGCTATCTGCTATTGCGCAATCTCGGGATGTCCGTCAGCGATGACGAGTTGTCCAGCAGTGGGATTTGCCACTTTGCGCCCACTGAGGTCAAAATTTGCGGTTGCCTTCTTGTTCTTTTGGGCAGGAACAGATGAGATACCGGTGATTTTGTTGCGACCGAGACGATAAACGACAGTGGCGTGCTTACGAACAGGTGTGCGGAGCATAGCCTTCACGGTGTTTTCACCTGCCTTTTGGAGTTGGCAGTCGTAGGTGTAGTAGTCCACCGTGGGATCGAGAGCAGAGAACTTGGAGAAGTCGAAGACTGCCTCCTTGGTGGCTTCGCTCATGTTGGTGGCAGAGATGGCAACATCACCATTGGCGAGGTCTTTCATGAAGTAGACCATATTGTCGACAGTGCCGATGTATTCTGCTTGTTGTCCGAGGTCGTCTTGATCAAGGGCGATGAGATCGGCATTGGTCATGAGCTTCTTGTCGTCTGCAGTGATGGGCTTGGTGAGATCGAAGGAGAGGAGCAAAGGAGAAGACCACATGCACCAGAGGGCAAACTGGGTGCGGTATTCATCTTGCGTCATGCCAGGCTTTCCGGCAACGAGGGCGTTGCTGGATTTACCGGTACCATGGATACCTACACACATCATGTCGGCATCGTTGAAGCGGTTGACACCAGAATAGGGCCAGAGATCCTTCATGTCGGCAATACTTTGGATGATACCAATACCACCATGCTTACCGTTCCAACCATCGCGGGTGTCGTAGGTGGCGCGCCAAACAGGTGAACCTGTGGTTACACCCCATTCCCAAGGCTCACGCGCACCCCATTCACACATATACAATAGGATGTCGCGGCCAGAAGCTTTGAGGGCATCGCCCATTGCCTTGTAGCGCACTTGAGCAGTGGCTGCATCGCCAGGTGCATGGCAGTAGTCGTATTTGAGCAAGTCTACGCCCCACTCTGCATATTGTTTAGCGTCAATCGCTTCTTTGCCATAAGAACCATAAGCACCAGCGCAAGTGCGATCAGCAGCATCGGAATAAATACCAAACTTCAAGCCCTTGCTGTGAGCATAGTCCACCGTGGCTTTCATACCAATGGGGAACTTGGCAGGGTCTTCTTGAGGACGGCCATCGGCATGACGCGTCTTGGCGTGCCAGAGGTCGTCGATGATGAGATAATCGTAACCAGCTGCCTTCAAACCTTGGCTCACCATGGCATCAGAAACGCGCTTCACCACATCAGTAGAGATTTCGCCTTCCACCACATTCCATGAAATCCACCCCATCATAGGCTTTGCCAACGTCAATTTCTTTTGCACAGTAAGGGTTGCCTTTTGTGTAGCGGAAACAGACTTTCCATCTTGCAACATCACATCGTAGTGATAGATTCCTTCGGCTTTAGGTGCAGAACCTTCAACAAGGCGGCGCTTAGCATTCCAGACCAGACCTTTAGGGAGATTGGTCACCGAAACTTGGATAGTGGGGTCTGTGGGGACAATTTTATGTACAACACGCTTGCCTGGAAGTGAGAAAATGTCCATGGCACAAGAGAATGGAGACTTCAACACATCGGGAGAGACGGTCTCAGGACGTGTAGAGTTTTGCTCGCGATAGATGAAATAGGCATTTGCCCAGTCGAAGTGGTCGCCCCAGTTGCCATCTCCTCCACCATTGTTCACCTCAAGAATGAGATATTTCACGTTGCGCACGTCAATGTCGAGCTGAATGGGTGAGGAGTCGCGATTCATAGAACCGCTCTTGACCACTTGGTCTTGATCGTCTTGCCCGCGGAGCACCACGCGATAGTCCAAAATAGCCGCTTTGTCGCGAGGATTGTTGGGATGTTCTACTTCAGCATCAATACCACCCACTGCACGAAAGGTGGTCACTGCTCCATTGAGTTTCACCACAATGCGAGAAGGTGCGTGAACCCCTACTCCACTTTCATAAGTGGTATTTCCCAAACGAATAGGATTGCCTTCGATACTTTTGTCGCGCTGTGGACTCTTCCAGCCATTTTCCATCTTTGACAGATCGAGGCTGCTCAATGGAATGAATTCTAGACTGGGGTCGGTAGACACGGGAAGTTTCACCACATTGTTGGTGGTCGTTTGCATCATAGGAGCTGCATTGGCTTGAGAGCACAAAGCAGGCACCCCACAAACCAGACTCAATCCTAAAAGCAAGGTAGCGTATTTCATGATAATATTATTGTTTCTGCTCAAAGGCTTTTCACAACCTGCCAGCACACAAACTTCGCTCTGTTTGTTTTCGCGACATATCTTCTACTAGAAAAACCTATCTAACGACAAAGATACAAATATATCTTTGTTTTTCGTGCGTTTAACCCTTTATTTTGTCAGCTCTAGAAAGAAGAAGCAGGGGTTAAGTCCTTTTTATCTTCAAAAACAGCGCAACGGCAGAAAACTACCGTTGCGCTGGATATTGGGATATTTCACTTTCCGAGTCTTGCTCCACCGGATGGGCACGAGCCTAACATCGCGAGAAAGATGGGAAAATGGAAAGACGGGATTAGAGTTCCAAATCGCCGTCGTGGATTTCGTGCCAAGGAAGACCTTGCTTGTTGAGTTCTTCCATGAAGGGATCGGGATCAAACTCTTCCACATTGTGGACACCGGGCTTGTTCCACACCCCTTGCATGAAGAGGCGAGCACCGATGCAGGCAGGAACACCTGTGGTGTAGCTCACACCTTGCATACCAGTTTCGTCGTAGGCTGCTTGGTGAGAACAGTTGTTGTAGACATAGTAAGTGTGCTCCTTACCATCCTTGATACCACGGATGCGGCAACCGATAGAAGTTTCGCCTTCGTAGTTTTCGCCCAAGTCTTGAGGATTGGGGAGAACAGCCTTGAGGAACTGGAGAGGCTGAATCATGTGACCCTCATAGTTGATAGGAACGATGGAGTCCATGCCGATGTTTTGGATCACACGGAGGTGAGTGAGGTACTCTTGTCCGAAGGTCATCCAGAAGCGTGCACGCTTGATGGTGGGGAAGTTGATAACGAGGCTCTCGATTTCTTCGTGATGAAGGAGGTAACTTTCACGAGGACCTACGTTGGGATAGGTGAGAGGTTGGTGAATCTCGAGAGGTTCAGTTTCCACCCATTTGCCATTTTCCCAGTAAAGCCCCTTTTGCGTGATCTCGCGGATGTTGATTTCGGGGTTGAAGTTGGTGGCAAAAGCCTTGCCGTGGTCACCAGCGTTGCAGTCCACGATGTCGAGATAGTGGATTTCGTCGAAGTAGTGCTTTGCAGCGTAGGCGGTGAAAATAGAGGTGACACCAGGATCGAAACCGCAACCGAGGATGGCGCAAAGACCTGCTTTCTCGAATCGCTCGCGATAAGCCCATTGCCAAGAATACTCGAAGTGAGCTTCGTCCTTAGGCTCGTAGTTGGCAGTGTCGAGATAATGACAGCCAGCTTCGAGACAAGCCTCCATGATGGTGAGGTCTTGGTAAGGCAATGCAAGATTCATCACCAAGTCGGGCTGAAACTCCTTGAAGAGCGCCACCAACTCGGGCACATTGTCGGCATCTACCTGAGCAGTTTTGATGTCGTTGCGCAAGCCCATGTCGGCAATACGCTTGGCGATGGCTTCGCACTTGGAGACGGTGCGAGATGCAATCATGATTTCGTCAAAAACGTCGGAGTTTTTGGCCACTTTCACAGCGGCTACGGTGGCAACACCACCAGCGCCAATGATGAGAACTTTACCCATTTCTTGTTGAGTTATGCGTGAGTTGTGAATTGTTATCTGTAAATATATTGTCTGTGAGCCGCTCGCTTATATTGAATGTGCTTGCAGCTTATTTGCAAAGTTAGTGATTTCTAGTGAGATAATCTCTGTCTTTGACGAGAAATCGCTATTTTATTGCACTTCGTTTCCGTTGATGCCCAGGGCTGCCATCAAGCTATAGCCGAGAAGCTCTTGTTGGAAGCCACGCCCCATGATGGGTTGCATGGTGAAGAGGGTGATGTCTTTACGAGGAAGCTCAGCTCCCTTATCGTCCTTAGGAGGGTTGGCACAGAGGGCTTTGATGCGCTGAGCAAAATGTGCACTCTCATCGGTCATGCCATCGAGATCTGCCACCACCATGACGCGCTCGCAGGCTGCATCGCGCAGCACTTCTTCAAACACCTGCACGAAATAGTCTTCTTGCGACACAATTTCTTCTATTCCATAAGCATTGAGGGAAAATTCGCCGAGTTCGTCGCGAAAGGCTTTTCCGTTAAGTTCTTCTGCAAAATCGCAGGGCAAGAAGTGCTGCAACTTGGTCTGCTGTTTGGGATGAATGAGATAAACGCGGATTTCGTGGTCGCCAGGACGGAGTCCGCCGTCGAGCGCCACACAATCGAGCCATTTGGGGAAGTCGCCTTGCGAAATTTGACGACCGAGCATACGCTCAAAATTGACGATGAGGTCGAATGCCACGTGATCGAGATGGGCAGTGTCGACAAGAATGATGTTGTGCAAAACTGATGCGTTAGTGAGAGGGTAAAGAGCGTCGTCGACAGTTGCGACGATGCTCTGCGAGATTGAGTATTCGTTGGACAGGCGCGCACCAAGCATGGCAGCCTATCTGGTGCAAAATTACGAGAAATCTGCGAGGTAAACAAACGTGGTTGCCCAAGTATTGGCGAAGGACGAAGAAAGAAGGGACAAAGACAGAGGAATCGCCAGACAAACCCAAGTATACATGGTCAAAGTCATTGAAACAACGAACAAAGCAGAAAGAACCTACTGGCGAAGGACAAAGAAAAGGCTCTTCCCACAGTGGAAAGAGCCTTGTGCGTTGGATAAAATCCAAGGTCGCAATTACGCTTCAGCCTTAGGTTCTACAGAAACCACGCTGCGGTCGCGTTGACCACGCTTGAAGGTAACTACGCCATCAGCGAGAGCGAAGAGCGTGTGGTCAGAGCCCATGCCTACGTTGATTGTCCGCCCCAGATTTTAACACCAAGACGTTGTGATGCCGATTCACGGCCGTTCTTAGAACTACCTACACCTTTTTTGTGTGCCATTGTCTGATATGTTTAGGGGTTTAAGCTTTTACTTCCTTGATGGAAAGTTCAGTGAATTGATGGCGGAAGCCGTTGAGCTTGCGATAGCCCTTGCGACGCTTCTTGTGGAAGATGAGCACCTTGTCACCCTTTACGAGGGGAGAAACTACTTCAGCTACTACTTTTGCGCCTGCTACGGTGGGGACGCCTACAGTGACTTGGCCTTCGTTGTCGAGAAGAAGCACCTTGTCGAATTCAACAGTTGCGCCGCTTTCTGCGCCTGCGAGGTGGTCTACGAAGAGCTTCTTGCCTGCTTCCACCTTGAACTGATGACCGTTAATCTCTACGATTGCGTACATTGTGGTTGAATGATGTATTTAAACGGATTTTTCCGGGAGGCGGAGCACTTTTGCTCGCTTCATCTGCCCCATCGGACTCTATAATCGGCTGCAAAGATACGAACTATTTTTGGATTTACCACTCTAGTATGCAGAAAATCTGCTACTTTTTCGCTTTTTCCTCCTTTTGCTCTCCAAATACGACGCTGACCACGCATCCCAATCTTCGCAGGGGAATGACTTCTCCAACATCGAAGCCCGACAATCATATCGCCCCCTTCTCTACTCTCACAACAATATATTAATATTGCCTCTCTCCATTGTCCCTCCTCCATCGCGTAGCGCTGTACAATATATCCGATAAATTACGCAGTATTCATGAGAAAAACGAAAACTAAATGTATCACCTTCTCTATTTAAGTCGTAAAACCCACCTGGCATCTCCCAAAATTCGCAAGATATCACGAATAAATACACGATTTAAACACAATATTTACACTTCACAAATACGACATTCCGAAGTCTTATTTTTCGGCAAACAAAGAGAAACTTTCTCCACCACATCAAAAACTACGACACAAAACAAGCGCAAAAAAGACAAATACAGAGCACCACTTTCCTCTTCTTCGTCCACGAATTTCAAGCCACTGCAGCAATACGGATGTATTCCTTCTAAAATCAAACAAGCACCTTCTCACCATCCTCGGATTTCATCACCTCGATTCACCACAAGCGGTACGCCCACTATATCTAAAGTATAAAACAAAGTCAGAAAACAATCTAACACACTCACAAACAAATGACTAAAGCACAAACAACTTCAAAATTCATAGCCTAAAGACAAAGTCCCCACCAGGAGTAAAGATACATTTATTAAGCAAAACCCAAGAAAGACTTCACTACAAAGCAATTAAAACAAGCCGTTTCTCCCACCCAGATTCTTCGAACACCCCGAAACCACCTCCTACCACTTACGAATAAACAACAAGAAAACTCAAATACCCAAAATGAGTCCCAAAAGAAAACATAAGCCTCTCAGTTCTACAAAATCACAGCAACTTTTGTACGAAAGGCAGGAGGGAAAAGAATGTTCTGCTATTTCTAAGTTACATTCTTAAGTTTCTTAACACGAAACTTTCCAAGTTTATAAGTAGAAAACCGTTGATTTTCTGAGAAATGTCTATCTTTGTAACCCACGTGCGCTACTTTTATCGTCGCATCGATCGTCTCTCCTACTGGAAAGGTCAAAGTACTTGACCGAAAGAAGGCTAGCAAAGCCCGCTATCCTCTTGAAAAACAGTCTGCGGAACAGACGCGCTGCCCCTCCTTGCCTCGTCCCAGAACCAAAGCTGCAACCTTTGCCCGAGAACAAGGATTCATTAAAGACTATCTTCTTGCAGCACTTCCTTAATGGGAGGTCTAAATGCCGTGTTATCCTGAACTTTAGACAGATAAGGACATAGTGTGTCCTAACACTGCCTATAGGTAAGGGGCACTTTTAGACCAAAAAGAATGATCGACAATGTTGTACCCACACGATTGCCGCCATTTTCTTAGAAATGGCTTTAAGCAAAGGGGACATTATCACAACAACTGCTCGCCCTACTCGTCTCTTTTCGGGAGCTGCTCAATACTTTTCAATATAGCTCATGCAACGTACCACCAATACTCTTTGCCACCTTAGCTTCATCATCTGCTTTTTGCTGACAATCTTCGCTTGCGACTCCACCACCAATGAAGTGGTGACTGTGCCTACCGTCGCCCCCGTAGACGAAGCCTACGTGTCTATTACACTGCAACTTCCCTTTACTTCCGATGCAACGCGTGCTACCAACAAGGCAACACGTGCTGGAAACGCTGCCGGTTCGGTAGGTGCTGCCAACGATGGCGACACTTACGCAGGAGTTGCTGCAGAGCGCAAAATCACCTCTTTGAGAGTGATTTTCTACAACTCTAGCGATGTGGTGACGCATGTATTCGATGCTCGCGATGCTGATGCTGTAGGCGGTTCGCTCAGCCAGTCGCCCATCACCCTTCGTGCGAAGAAGATAGAAAAACAACAGTACAAAGTGCTGGTTATAGCCAACCCCACGGCACGACTGAAACAGGTCACCAACATCGGAGATTCCAAGACGAAACTCGATGCCGTGGCACAAGTGACGGTCAACGATTTGGTGACGACGGACGGCGTCGTCATGACCGCCACCAAGATGGTGCTCACCACTGACCAAAACTTCCGCATGACAGCGACTGAAGCTGAAAGAGCCGCTGCCACAGTGAAGATAGAATTGGAACACTCAGTGGCAAAAGTCTTCGTGAATCCTCAAGCTGGGAGCAACATCACCGCACCCAATGCCGCAGGAGGCAAAGCTCAAATGGTGGACTACAGCCTCGATGTACTCAACACGCGGATGTTTTGGATGCGCCGTCCTGCACCAGCCCTCAGCGGCAACGGCACTGCCACCACAGACGCTCCCACCACTCCTGAAACGGAAACGACTGCACAAGCCATGCGCTATGCTATCGACCCCAACATGAGTGCACTCTCTGGTGCTGATTTGCAACAACTCACCACCGCAGCTCCTCACCGCAACCCTATCTCTCAAGGTGGATGGGCAGACGACCGCGGCATTTACGTCACAGAAAACACCATGGATGCGAATGCACAACGAGGAAACCAAACCACGCACGCGGTGATTTGCCTGCGCTATGTGCCCAAACAACTACCCGAACTAGCAAATGCCGCAGACCGCACTTGGGCTAACTACAAAGGAGCCTACATGACGCTGGCACAACTGAAAACCAAATTAGCGGCAGCTGCATCAGCAGCGGATGACAACGCCTTGCAGATGCCTAAGGGCTTCAAAGCTGATGCTGAGCACATCAATGCCAGATACCCTAATATCAACAACAGCACAGCATCTTTTGAGGCGTTCAACTTGAAGTTTTATCAAAATGGCAAAAACTTCTACCTCCTCCCTATCCGCCACTTCAGTGATGCTCAACAACCGAAGCTCGAAGCCTACGGACGCTACGGTGTGGTGCGCAACCATCTCTATAAAATTAATATTACCAAAGTCTCTTCCGCAGGACATCCCACACCAGTGGCTCCCACAGATGAATCAAACGACAAGGTGGACACCTACGTTTCTGCCAACATCACCGTGATGCCTTGGTACGTTGTGACACAACCGAAATTTGTGCTCGAATAACGCTCATAACTTATTGCAGACTCTTCTGTGTTCATCTCACACTATTCCGCATGATGATTAAACATATATATCGTTTCTTCTTCCCTTTGTTGCTCGTCGTCTTTACTGCGATGAGCTGCAACCGTGATTACGAAGATGAGTCCCCCAAGCTACAACACTCCACTCTAGGCTTTGTGTCGTTCGACACACGTGCTCAAACGAGTGAGTCAATCAATCTGGATAATGCCGACTTCGAGGACCGCGTCAACACCATACGCTTCATTGCCTGTGTGAAAAGCACCGGAGAAGTACTGCACAACTCGGTACACCCCTTGGCAGATCTCATCAATTACAAAAAAGAAATTCAGCTTCCCACAGGAACTTATGACTTCTTCTTCGTGGCGAACGAAACGGCAGCTATGACCACTGCCCTCAACGAAGTGACTTTTCGTGATGGTCTCTACCAAAAGACTGCTCTAACGCAGGTGCCTGCCACCATTCCTCTCCTCGAACATATCGACCGCAATGCGGGCATCCCTATGACTGCTCAACTATCCAACACCATCACGGCTGACAACAAGAAGGGAAATTCGCTAAAACTCGATGTAAAACTCATCAGAACGCTTGCCAAGGTTACGCTCAACCTGCAGCGCGCTCTGAAATCTCCTGGAAACCAGCCCACTGACGCAGCGGCTCCTCTCGAACTCAAGTCCATCAAAATCGCGAACATCTCCAAATACTATCCGCTTTTTATCACAGGAAGTTGGACCATGAACGTAGCCAATGGCGAAACCGACATCAACACAGGGCTCACCATCACCGGCAATCAGAAGCTCACCCGCACCTTCTATGTGCCCGAATACGTCCGCTGGGCAGGCGGTGGCAATGGACTCCGATTTGATTTCACTTTTGCCAAGCACGGCATCGAGCGCACCAAGAGCATGTATCTCGACAATGGCGACAAGAGTACCATCACTGCAGCCGGATTCTCAGATTTCATCAAAAACAATCTCAATCCACAGAGTGTGGCGCGCAATGCTCACTATGCTGCCGATGTAGAACTCAAGGGATGGGACGAAGAAATCATCCACTACAACTGGACAATTCTCCCTTGGAACAAGGAGAGTTCTCAAAAGGACTATGCAGTGCCGCAAGTGGTGATTCCGGATAATCCCGCCAACGGGCAACAAGGGGTGACACAAGATGCTAGCAGTCCCAACTGGCTCAACCTCGACCCCACCGAAACCGACCGCATCACGATGAATTTCAAGGTGACCGCCCCACAAGGTGCACTTTGGCGCTTTAATCTCACCAATTATTTGGACTTTGAATTTGCCAACGAAGCAGCAACTTCGGGCATGGCAAGCAACGACAACATCTCCATCACCGTTGTAGCGAAGAAACCTTGGTCAGGCTATGTGCGCTCCACCGAACTCTATCTCACGGTAGATGGAAAAGAGGTGCAAATCGTCAAGAGATTCCGCGACACCAATCAGAGCCCCGGTCCTACAAAACGCTTCATGATTCGTCAAACTATCTAATCAAGTCGTATGAACTTCCATCATATTCTTGCCCTCGCGACTCAACATCAGTCGCACAAGGGCTTTTTCCACACTCCCTTGCGCTCATTCTGGACAGCCTTCCTCGCGGTGGGCTGCGGCATGAGCCTATTCTTCTGTGGAAGTTGCTCAACCGACATTGAACTCCCCGACACCCCACAAGTGGTGAAAATCGACACTGCCCACAGCGAAGTGATTGCGTTCGGATTCTCCACACGAGAACTCTCCGCTCTCGAGGCTTCAGACTTTGCCACGCTTCCTCCCGCCACTGCCACGCGTGCTTCGGTGGTCACTACACTTAACGACAACCACGTTGCCACGAACACACCGGTTGCCGTGCCCCGACTCACACGCGCCACCACTGAGAATGCGAACCTCTATGTTGCCAATGGTCTCAACGAAACCAAAATCAGCAATATGTATGCACTGGTCTATGAAGGCAACAACCAACTAGGTTTGCACAGCACCCTCAAAGGCGACTTGATGCTCTATCCACAAGGAGTCATCAACACCCTGGGCACTACTACCCTCGACGCTGTGCAAGGTCAAGCGCGCATCTACCTCGAAAAGGGGGCTACGCACAACGCCTACCACGGCAAGACCCTCAGACTCATCATCATCGCCAACTATCGCGGAGCTGCCACCGACTTGCAAGGCAAAACTTTCCCACAGCTCCAAAGTTTGATTGCCACTAGCAATGCTTTGGGAGCACAAAACAATCCCAATGAGAAGCAAGCAGACTTCTTGATGGATGGTGCTTCCAATGCACAAGTCTTTAATTGGAACACGCAAAGCGAAGTCAAGGTGAACAGTGTGGTCAACCTCCACCGCGCTGCCGCGAAACTCCGTGTCCGTCTCACGCCACCCACCACCGTCACGGACGAAAAAGGCGCCACCTACACCGTAGTGGGCAATCCCCAAATCGCCCTTTCTAATGGTGTGTCCAACACTCGCGTCCTTGCCGACGAAGTTTTGGACAGTGAGCGTGCGTTCATCAACAATGGACTCACCACCTTCCAAAACATGGAGAAGCGCACCTTCGATGGCAAACAATTCTTTGCGCGCCCCATCCCTTTCTACACCTACGCCAACTCATGGGCGAAAGATGTGCTACAAGAGACCTCTTTGTACATCAAACTCCGTGTGCGCAACAACCAAAACCAAGAACAAGACAGCTACTACCAGATTCCGCTCAAAAACGTGCTTCCTCCCAAGGGCGCTACGGTGACAGGTGAGGAGTGGAATCGCATCGAGCGCAACACGGTCTACGACATCCAGTCCACCATCCAGGTGTTGGGAAGCCCCGAAATAGCTCGTCCCACGCAGGTCATTGCCTCCATCGCAGTGGAGAACTGGGTGCCAGAGGCGGTAGATGGTAGCATCGCAGATGCTCACTATCTTGTAGTGAAGCAGACGAATCCAGAAATGTTGGCTACTGACGAATTGGAAATCCAATACATCTCCGACCTTCCTCTCGACGAAACTATGCTCAACACTATTGAGGCGCAATATACTACCTACAATCAATATGGAGAATCTCAAACGATAAACGCCGACAAATCGAAAATCAAAATCTCCACCACCGCTCATGGGGGACGCACCTATATCAAAGTCCAAAGTCCGGTGCCCGTCAACTACGTGCCCCTCACCATCCGTTTCAAAGCAAAGCAGCTCAATTCAAACGTTTTGCCCGAGGTGCCCGTCACCGTCACACAATATCCTCCCATCTATGTGACGGCTAAACAATCTAAGGGGATGCAGTTGAGCTATTGGGAGAGTCTTTTTGCCGCCTCCATTTATGATGGACAGAGCACCAAAGACCAGAAAAACAGCACCATCTTCAGAGTGCACACCATCGTCCCACAAAAGGGTATGCTCATCGGCAATCCTACGCAAGGTAACGGAGCCACCGCCAAAGACCCCGAGAGCAATCAGCTCATTTCGCCCGAGTTTCTCATCGCTTCTCAGTGGGGTGACGTGCCTCCCACTCGCCAGTCTGGAGAATACTCCGACCAAGAAATCCGGAATATGGCACGAAGAGATCACAACAAACTAATCCAAAATAAGAGAAGCGGTTTAGAGTTGTGGCAATATCTTGGTAACTATGGTAATGACTATCAGATAGGTAACCCGAATCGTCGTTTGGTTCGATTCTCTCCTATCGTCAATGGGCAAAGAATTTACACGCAAGACAACTTCCCCAACCTGCGTGTTTTCCCGTTTAAATCAGCCGAACAGCGTGCAAAGCAGTATTATGAAGACGACTACGGTCCTACGGGGCCCCACCTATTTGTTGGGATGGACAAATACACCCACAGTCGCTTTCTCGCCCATACACCGTGGGGTGCCAATGGTCAATCCATCTTCTACTTTGAGACTCTCGTCAATCTTGCCTTCCTCCGCAATGGTTCATGGCGCCTTCCCACCGTTGCAGAACTGCAGTTGATAGCCAAAATCCAAAACGACCCTAATAGTGCAGTGAAGCACTTGATACGATATTACAATGCTTGGTCGGCACAATCAGACGTGAGTGTTGCCACACGCGATGCGCTCAACGGTTCTAGAAAAGCAGGTACGCCCTATTCCAACAGCGGAACAGACCACGTCTGCCTTGTTTTTGACGACTACAAAGCCATCCCTTTTAGCTAAAATGCCTATGCACTTCAATTATAAAGGATTCCTCTTCGTTTTCCTCACCCTAGTGTGGGGAGGAATCACTACAGCCTGCCATTCGGAGCTCGAAGATTCTCTCAGCGACAACGAGCACCGAGGGGAAGCTAAGCCTACCTTCCGCGAAGGCGACACCATCACCATCACCGGACAACTAGATCTGCCGGAGATGCAAGTGCCAACACGTGCTGAGGTGTCCAACATCCAAAACCTCACGCTCTTGGTCTTTGACGAAAACCACCGTTTTCTCTACTCAGCACCTGCCAACCTCACCCGTCAAGAGCGCAACATCGCAGGAGGGGAAAACCAACTTCCGGCGCAAGGAAGCGCGCAAGACAAAAAAGCGGTAAACTTTTCCGCCAAACTCCTATCGAGCACTCGTCAGCGCATCATCCACTTCATTGCCAATTACAACTTCCCCGCCAACTGGCAGCAAGACTACCTCTTGAAAGACACCGACGAGGGGCAACTCATCAATCGCCTCTCCGACAGCAACCTCAGCCGCTTTGTCTACTGGCGCTCCTTCAGCTTCGCCCAGCTCAACACCAGCAGCTTCAACAATCGCGTCTTTCGCCTGCTCCGCAATCAAGCCGTAGTGCAAGTTGCCATCGGTGCCAATGCCGGTTTTGATCTCAAAGGATACTGCGTACACAACGCTCCCGACCGCGGCACCCTCGCTCCTTACGTGTCCAAAGAGACGCTCAACGGCAGCGACCCCGACACCCACTATCGCGATGTGCTCTACAGCTTCCCCAGCAGCCCCACGCGCCCCACACTCCTCAGTGGTGTCACCCTCCACAACTACCTCGGTGCCCAAGGGACGACCAACGATAGTTGGAAATCCAATAAGAACGATATTGCCCTCTACGAGTATCGTAACTCAGAAGCCGATAGAGACAAACAAATCGCCATCATCTTATACGGTGCCAAGCGCAGACTCAACGGCACCTACGAGACTCCCGGCTACTACAAAGTCGACCTCAAACAAGACTTCTTCGATGCTGCCAACAACTATTTGGGAAGTGAACCCTATGACGTGGTGCGCAATCACCTCTACAAGGTGACCGTCAACAGTGTGGCGACCACCGGTTATCCCACTCCCGAGAAAGCCATCGAAGCCCCTGCCGGCAACAACCTCTTTGCCTCCGTCGAATTGAAAGAGTTCTCCGAAATCAGTGATGGCAAATACATGCTCGATGTCTCCAACTCAGAAGTCATCATCACGCAACCACAGCCCTACACCGCAAAGATAGCCTACAAAGCAATAGGCAGCAACACCAACGAGCTCAACAAGGTCAATGTCTACTACAATCGCAAGGCGGTGGACGGTGCTTTCACCAACGATCCCTTCATTCAGTCGGTCACCTTCAACCGCACCACGGGAGAACTGAAGGTGACTCCCAAAACTGGCGTCACCTTCCCCACCACCAGTTCTACGAGCTACACCTTCGTGGTCATCGCCGACAACAAAGCTGCCACCAATCGCTCCATCATCCAGCGCACCATCACGATAGTACTCAAACAGCCCTACAAGTTCAACGCCACCTTTGCCAACGGTGCAGGAGCCACCAACCAGAAAGCACAAGGCGAGCGTGTGGATCTCACTTTCGATGTTCCAGGTTCCATTCCCGAAACTCTCTTCCCCTACAAAGTGACCATCGCTGCCAATGGACTTACGCCCTATGTCGACGACAACACCAACCAAAATATCAAGCTCGTCATCCGCGACAAGAAGATTTACTACGAATACATCGTACTCAACTCCACCCGCGGACGTCGCCGCAAAGAAACGCTTCATTTCAAGCGCAATGCCACTGGGCGCACGGTGAGTGCCACAATCTCCTCTCGTCACTTTGCTGATCAAACCGTGACCTTCTAAGCGCACAGCGCAGAATTTCTCATTATCATTTCATCGCGCCTCACCTGCAAGAATGCGGGTGAGGCGCGAAATTGTTTGTAACCCTCCACAGCAGGACTCTCAAGGTCACACAATAACTCTGAATGACAGCACAATATTCAGTCAATACGGCATACGATTGCACACAAGCTGCACAAAAGTTCAGCAAGACAATAGACAATATCAGAACATAACGCACAATATATCGGACACTAAGCCACAAGGGTAGGAAATCTGAAGAGGGCAACAGTAACAACTGAATGCAGCGTACAAGAGCTCATGCCACAAGACGCACAAAAAAGCTCCGTAGCCAGGCTACGGAGCTTTTTGTTGTTTAGGTCTGTTTTAGACGTTGCTGAGCGTTATTTACCCACGGTGAAAGAACCGAGTTTCAATCCATCCACCCACACTTCATCGCAGGTAAATTCCCCACAGAAGCAGCGGTCTTTGAGTTTGAATTTGAGCTTCGCACTGCGTGCGCAACTGGGGTCAAAGCTTTGTTGGAGCTTCAAGAGTGCCAAGAGGTCGAAGGTTCCTTGTTCCACCACCTTACCATTCGTGCGGTTTATTAGGGTAAGTTTCACCTTGCTATTGCGAGCCGTAAGAGCAGGCACAGTGAACTTTCCTTTGAGCTGCTCCTTGGTTCGGCTAGTATTCACCTTCAGCATATAGCCTGACAAGCTAGAAAATGTAGCTGCTGGCGTGCCATCCATCTGATACTCATTTTGCTGAAGTTCTACCATGATGTCAAAATCATTAGCAGAGATGTCGTTCTTACCATCATAGGTGGCAGGATCCACATCCACTTGCACATCAACTTCGAAAGTCTGCTCATGCATGTTAAGTGTCACTTCTTGTTCTGTGGTACCCACTTCCGTAGGATCAGGGAACTTGACAAAGCTAGTGTTGCTACCGAGCCAAGTGTGGGTGTCACTGAGGTCAGCCAAAAGGGCAGGCGACTGCGGATTGTTAGGATTTGAAGTAGCCTTGTGTGTCAAGAGCACGTCAGAAATGCGTGTTCTGCCAAGGTGCAACATCTTTTGTTCCCACTGCTCAGAAATACCCGCCCATCCGAGGATAGTGTAAGTGCCAGCTTGTAGGGTGTGCAAACCCACACGCTCCACAGGGCGCGCGTCGTTTTGTGTCCAAGTGGTGTCAGCAGCCAAGAGACCATTCTTGTCGAAAGCCAAGATGCGCACCTTTCCAGCAGGCGCCACATATTGCGGTGCAGTAGTGCCTTGGAGGTTGCAATCGTTCTTAGCCATATTCACCCACAAGGTGTGGCGACAATCTGACAAATCGTCGTGAAACGTCGCATCGCACGCAGTGAGTGCGGAAAGCGTCAAAAGAGAAAGTGCTCCTGCGAGCGTGGCATGGAGATATTTCATGAGATAATAGGGATGAGAGATGAAATCCTAAAGTCTTAAGGTTGATCTTTCTTCTTTAAGAGAATGTTCATATAGGTCTTGGCAGTGGGGACTGCACCAGCTTTCACCTTATAACGGAGTAATCCATCATCTGTTACAGACACATTCTCGAATACTTCAGTATCATAATAGGTGATGAAATAGTCGAAATCAGTACCAACATATCCCCAATTAGCCTTCCATAAGGCTGCAGAAGGATCGCTCTTCACTATTTGAGTAGCATCGAAGTTGGGGCTTATATCGAACTGGTGAGCAAAGAGAGAATAAAGTCCAATTTGAAATCCGTAGGTAGGCGAGTATCCTGGGGTAAAGTGGGATAAATAAGAAGGATTTGAGGGGTTGAGCGCAAGTTCTTCTTCAGTCAACGGAAGGTGTACAGCAGGCATATAGAAGAGCTTAGTTTCTATGCTAGAAACGCGGCCTAAGACACCATTCTTGTCGGCGGTCACCACATATTGTGCATTGAAACGTTGGTCCACATCGGTAGACCCCGTGCCATCCGCTTTGGTAGAGATGGCGTTGGCGGTACCATTAGCGGGCAGTTTTTGCACACGGAGAGTACCATTGACGTGGAGATTCTCCGTGGGGTTCTTGGTGTTGACACCCACTTTAGCTTTTGTGCGAGGTTGAGTTTGTGCAGCAGCACCGGTAGCCACCACCATGGCACCTAAAAGAAATAAAGAACGAAAAGTCATAAGTTTTGAGTTTCAGTTGAGACTTTCTCCATTTTGAGCGGTCGAGGTGCGACGCCCTGCGCGAGCATAAGCCAACTACCGCGGCAGGAGGTTGCCCCATTAAGACCTGTCTAGTCAGGGTTATGAAAATAAGAGTGACTGGAGGTTAGATTGCCAATTCAGTTTCGTAAGAGTGCACGCTCCACTTCTCGATTTCTACGTCGAAAATCATGTAAGTGTCGCAGTCTACGCACTGATTCTTCACGTGTAGTTTGATGGTCACTTCGTCACCGCAGTTGAGATTGATATTTTGTTTCTCTAGCGCTATGCGGATGAGGGCTGGAAGGTCGAGAGCGCTGGTGAGTTGTTTCACCGCGTCAGAGAGTTCCACCTTCTTACCTTTGTGCATCAGCACGAGACGACCTTCTGCGAGGTTGTTGGCAGTGTTGCCCAGGAGGTTGTAGCTTTGTTTGAGCGTATCTGCCACCACCAGCTTTTGGAGAGGTTGAAGCAAACGCGCGTCGGTTGCAGGCGCCAATTTAGCTTGGGGCACTGTCCAGTCCACCAAAGCGCTACCGTTCTTGGCAGCTTCGTGTGCGAGGGCACGACCAGAGGTGAGGAGTTGCAAATCGAAATTATTGGCAGCAGTGGGATATTTGGCACTCTTCACACTGCCGTCCACCACGAGTTGCACATTCACGCGGAGCGTTTGTGGGCGGAGGTTGATGGCAGCGTGGCGGAACACACTACCCTCCTTAGCAGGATCGGGGATATTGATAACTTCGTCGAGAGGATATTGCGAAGTAGCCTCACGATGGGCATATTCAGCAGAGTCGAGGGGAAGTCTGTTGAGTCCCGTACCTGCAAATCCATATCGGAGAGGTTCGGGAGTATTGGGAAAGACGTAAGAACCGTCTTGTTGTTGTCGAAGTTGGAAGAAGACATCACTTTTGCGAGTGACTCCTTTTTGAAGCTTCGCCGAAGCGAGTTCGGCAGCGTTACCCGTCCACGCCACGAGTTCATAGTCCCCTTGTTGGAGAGGGAGGAGTGTTTCGTGTTCGGTGGTGAGCATCATTTCTTGGTCAGCAGCGACAAAGTTGGCGAGGAGTCCCGTTTGTTTGTCGAAGGCAAGAACATGGAGGTTATTCACCTTACCCACACTGGTATTTTTGTAGTTGTAGCAAGGCGTTTGTTGGTAGAAGCGCACATAAACCCCTTGCGGACAATCTGAGAGATCATCGTGGAAGATGGAGTCGCAGGAGTAGTTAGCGAAAACGCCTAGGATAGTGACGCATGCCGCGCCGAATTTAGCGAGAAGGTTCATGTGAAAAAGTTCGATATACGGATTAAGTGTCGCGCTTCGCTTGCGCATTGGGAAACCTTTGTTGAGGGCAGCCTAACAAAGTCAATAGGAAGCTGCGCAAAGGATAAAAAAAAGTAAGCGAGGGGAGGGGAGTTCCCTCCCCTCGCTTGGAGTGGTATTGCTTGTCTAGCCAGAGCTAGATATGCGAACTATCGATTAGAGTTCAACTTCGTAAGAGTGAACTTCCCATGGGAGGATGCTAACGTTTACAGACATCCAAGTTTCCTTAAATGTGAGAGGGTCAGAAGGATCTACAGGGGGATCCTTAGGTTCGATATCGTTGTCTGGACGTGGGTCAGGGTTGTTGGGGTTCTTGGGGAATGTGGGGTTTGAAGGATCGTTGGGGTTAGAACCAGGAGTGTTACCAGGGAATGAAGGATCTTCTGGGTCGAAGGGAACAAGGGGATTCCAGTTACTGCCAATCTTAGAGATACCCTTAATTTGTACATGATAGATATTGTTGCGAATAACAGGAGAGTTAACTGCCTTAGCCAAATTGTCAGGGTTGAGCCAAATAAAATAGAGGACTTTACCACCTACATATTTTTGAGCAGTTTGACCAGCTACACCCTTCTTAGCAGGGTCTTGAACGCAAGCTTTATTTTCATAAATAACACCATTAGCACCGAGATACCAATCTTTCGCAGTCGTCACAGGAGTTGTAGAGAAATTACCATCCCAATCTACATACTTCTTAGGCTTCAAAATACCACGAACAAGAATGTAAGCAGTATTTCCCTTGCGATAGCCACTTTGTGTACGGTCTGTGCTGAATTTATGAAGCGTAGGAAGAATGTTTACTCCATAATCAACTTTTGCTAAATCTGTTACAGTACCAAGTTCTGTTGCTTTGTTGGAACTCCATTGAGTGCCGGTTGGAATACTACGACCCTTACTGGCTGGAGAGGGTGAACCGATATTAGTTTCCCAAAGACCAGCATAATCATAATGTTTACCTACCGCAATATAGTCATTGAGACCATTTGTACTCCAGTAGTCATCGGTCCCATTAACCTTATCAAAGGCTGGCGTTCTAAACATAGAACCATTAGCTTCAGCACTCAGCTTATTTTGAGTAAAGTAGAATTCAGCTTCACCTTGAGCCACAACAAATCTCAAATCAGAAATTTCAGCAATATCGATTTGACCATTTGCAGGATTTTCGGGATCTAAGCCCTTAACTGTAAAGCTCTGTTCGCGTGTAGTAAGAAAAACTTTAGCCACAGCACGTTGCACGGTAAGGTTGGCACGATTTTTCTCACCATTAATAGCACGTTGCTCAGATACTCCATCCTCAACAGTCAAAACAGATTCCTTACCTGTCATAAGGATAATATGATTCTTTCCGGAAGCATCAGTAGCACCGTAGGCAACTTCATCAGCACGAGTATTTATGCCTAAAGTATATTGGTCATAGCGAGTGCTCGTGCTCAACATGTCAATAAACTGATTCGCAGGAGTTCCAAGATTATCTGCTGCCTTACCAGCTACACCTTCGTACTTCAATTTAAAGTCTGCAAGTGTAGTTTCAGCACCAGGTGTAGTAGAAGAAGGAAGCTTTGCTTCTGATTCAGTTGTTGGGTTAATTACAACGTAAACAGTTTTAACACCTGCAGTTACTTTGAATGCCTTATTAGGGGTAGCAATAGCATTACCAGCCCCATTAGGATTCTGAGTAAGAACGAGATCACCAAAAGCATAATCATGTTTAACTTCAAGCTTATCTGCAGCATTGAACACATAAACAGAAACTTTTTCAATAAGGTCCTTACCCTCCCACTTACCAACGTTATTGAAGTCAGGATCATTCTTGTCTTGACCGTCAGCAGCAGCTCTAGTGCTGTTCGCAGAAGGTAACTCGAAAGACACAGACATGTAAGTCGTAGCCTTTTGGTTTACCTCTGTACCAGGAATAACGTTCAAGTCGTCGCTTGAACAAGCAGTGAAGCCCGCACCGAGTACGAGGGCCATCGCTGCTACGAAAAATTGCTTTTTCATACAGATAGTTTATTAAATTGATTAATCAGTTCTTTTCACCCACTCCATCCGAGTGCGCAAGAAGCGCATTCGAAAGGAAGGAGCATTTTTCTTTTCTGGGAGGGAGGATTACTCTGCGTCTACTTTGGCAAGTTCGGCAAGGTTCTTCAGAGCAGCAGGGAGTTGACCTGCGCGTTCGAAGCATTCCTTAGCACGAGCATAGTCTTTCTTCAGACCATAGTACACACCGAGGTTGTTCCACTTTTCTGCACCATCCGCAAATCCACGAAGGAAAGCTTCGTCAGCTTCGGTTTGAGCAGATACCAAGCGGTTGGCAAGGCTGTTGAAGCGACTTTCGGGTGCATTGGGGAAGAGACGTTGCGCAGTCTCCAAAGCGTTTCTGCGTTCCACAGATCCTGCGGGGAAAGACTCTGCCACGAGATACATCTCATTCAAGCTCAAGAGAGCAGGGTTGGTGTGGATGCGCTCAATCGCCTCTTGGAGGTTAAACGCACGCACCGCATAGGTGAATTGATATTCCGTGCGGCGGAGAGGAGGATAGTGGGTGTCGAGGAGGTAAGCGTAGGGAGCACCGCCATCGAGTTTGCGGAGCGCTGCCTTGCGTGCCTCATTGTTGCCGTCTTGGTTGAGCACTTCGAGGACGCCACTGAGATTGGGCACCTGTGGATCTTGCTCTACACGTTGACGAAGTCCAGCCCAGTCGGAACCATGACCACGCACGGCGAAGATGCGAGTGGACAAACCGTAGGTGCGACGGAGATAGTCGACAAAGGCTTGTGCACGATTTTGCGAGAGTTTGAGGTTACCAGCGTCGGTGCCTTCAGGAGAAGCGTAACCATCGATGGTGACATTCTTCACTTGCACGTCGCTATTGCGAAGGATGGCTTGTGCCACGCTGTCAACGCGAGCGAACTCTACGCGGTTGTTACCGAGATTGGGGAGGAGTTCGTAGCGATTAACCTTAAAGTTGAAGCGAGCGACAAAGCGGTCGGAGCGCATCTTGACGGGCTCGGGAGTAGGCATCACATAAGCTGTGGTGAACTGTGGACGATACTCTTCTTTCACGAGACGATCGAGAAGATTGTAGCGCATCGCACCTTCTTCACATCCTGCACAGCCTTGCACTTGTTCGTCCACCACCAAACGGGCTTTTTTCACCCACGCCACATTGGGAGCGGTAAGGGTGAGGGGGAGAGTGCGCTGTTCACCAGAACGCAACACTACAGGGCGGGGTGTACCAGGGAAATTGTGACGCTTCCACATGATATCGCGATTGCGACCACCGAAACTCACCGGAGAGAAGGTATAAGTCTGTGTGCCATCTTGCGAAACAAGACGAGGGGTGAGGGTGACCAAAGTGCGACTACCCAGACGAACGCCATCGAGGACAACGCCAAGGTTGAGACGCACACTATCGGCAGCTGCTTTCACTTGAGCTGGAGTAAAACTCACTTGCCCATTATAACGCTGAGCAGCAGCTGGGAGCGCCGTAGCCACTGAGAGCAATGCGATGAGAGATAGCTTTGTCATTTTATAATAATAGACGTGTATAGACTTTAGACTTCAGACTCTAGACGTTAGACACATCTAGTCACCAGTCATTAGATTCTAGTCGTTTGACCTATCTAGTCGTCAGACATAAGTCGTTAGTGGGAGACTATTTTACTTAAGTACGTAAACCAACGAGAGTCCAGCACGAGTAACACCGAAATAGTGAGAGTTACCATCCTGTTGGAGCGTGCCACACTTGCCACAAGCGAACTTGTCGTAGTCTACATAGGCGTAACCCAAACCGAGTTCGGCTTCAACACTCCAGCGACGGCTGAGGGGAAGTTGATATCCCGCTCCGACACCAGCCCCAGCAAACCAACCTTCGTAACGTGCGTTTTGCACCGTATGGAAGAGATTGAGAGGAAGTGTCACATTACCAGCATTAAAACGACCGGCATGAGCATGAACCCCGAAAAACCAACCGTTAAAGCGTTCGCACGTCCAGTAGCGCCATTCGGGCTGCACAGTGATGTGACGAAACTTTGAATTATCGGCTGAGTTATAGGTAAAGGGATTAAATCCGACTTGAATGTCGAGTGTTTGCTTAGGAGTAAGCCCCAACTCGAGACTGAGATTAGGTGAATGCACCACGTCGAGCAAAACATTATGCTTGAGCACGACGCGCTGCGCGTGCACAGCGGTTGCGGCGAGTGCAGTAAAGAATAGCAGGGTGAAAGCTTTCTTCATATCTATTTTTCCGATGCTTATTGAGGCTTTTTTGCGCTATTCATCCACCCGGAGATAGAAAACCCGAGTAGTTCAGCGCACGTTAGATAGTTTCTTGGTGCAAAGGTACATACTTTTATGAAACTAGCAAATTTTTCGCAGGAAATTTCTACTCAAAAGGTATTATTTTTACTCTTTGGACCATAAACCCCACATTTTCACAAGTAGAGATGACAGGTTTTTAGAGACTTTCAACCCCAAAACTACTAAATTAATTTACAACAAAACTTGAACAACGATTTTAATACAAATATAACACAAAAAGAAGTAGGCATAAGTCACGCGCGAGTGTACTACCTGCCGACTCGTGACGATTGTCCCTTTCTCGAGATTACAAAACTGAAATTGTAATACCACGTTCTGTTTCTCTAGAAGCACAGCCAAAGAGAGTGGGGAGAGAGGGACATTTAGTTATCGTTTCTAGTTATTGTTATCGTTATTGTTATTGTATCGCGCACGCGTCCACGCGCGCGCGTCCATACAACAATTTTGCACTTTTTGCTTTCACAACCTTCACAAATTGACGCGTAAAACACAGTGGCACAAGAAAATAGAGGGGTAATAGGAACGGTGTTCTTCTATCTTGGGAGTATTTCTCTCCAAACTTGCTCTTTTTCGTAGAAGTATAGGGGGAAGATTTAGAAAAAAAGAAAGGAGTTTTCTGGAAAAACGTGGGAAGTTTTGAAAGAAACGTCGGAGATTTTCCGAAAAACGTGGGAGTTTTTTATACAAACGTGGGAGCTTTTCTGGAAAAGCTCGGATGATCCCTAAAAAAGAGGGGAAATCTAGAAAACTATCTATGATTTCTCCTCAAAAAAAATGCGAAACTCCATACTACTCTCTTCGTTTTTTCTATCGCCACAAAAATAGAAGATGGGGTATTCTGCTACGTCACAGAACTGTTTTTTCCCCTCCCTAAAGAAGTGCAAACACCACTATTTTTGCTCCTTGACCACTGCTTTTTTGCTCCTTGACCGCACTTTCTCGTGAACCCCGTTCCTAATACCCCAATAAATCACTCTTTTTCATAACCTTACAACGAATTCTGTGAAGGTTGTGAAAGCAAAAAGTATTGTTTTGCTGGCGCGCACGCGCGCGAGAGGAGATATTAGAGGTTAGACATTAGACGTTAGACGTTAGAAGGCTGGCGCGGTTGGACCTTTCTCCGCAGGGCGCTAATGTCTAACGTCTAATGTCTAACGTCTAATGTCTAACGTCTAACGTCTAACGTCTAATATCTAACCTCTAAAACAGAAGCTAATGCCTCTGCGCAGCGTTCGCCATCTATAGCGGCAGAGACGATGCCACCGGCATAACCTGCGCCTTCGCCACAGGGGAAAAGTCCGGCAAGACGGATGTGCTGGAGCGTGTCGGGAGTGCGGAGGATGCGCACAGGGGCTGAGGTGCGCGATTCGGTGGCAATGAGGACGGCTTCGTCGGTGAGAAAACCACGGCTGCGACGTCCAAACGCCTTGAAACCTTCTTGCAGACGCGAGGTGATGAATTTTGGCATCCAGAAATGGAGGGGCGATGCCAACAAGCCCGCGTTGTAACTCGATTTGGGAAGATCGGCAGAGAGGCGGTTGTTGACAAAGTCTGCCATACGTTGTGCCGGTGCCACCTGTGTGCGACCACCCTGAATCCAGGTGGCACGCTCGAGTGCCTCTTGCACATACATCATGCGGAGCGGATTGTGGCGATCGTCAAAATCGGTGTGTTGCGCTGCGAACGTCTCGTCGCTCATTGCCTCGAGGAGGAAAGGCATGAGTTCTCCGTCGATATCTTCGGGGCGTGTCTCAACCACCATTCCCGAATTGGACCATTTGCTTCCGCGATTGGCAGGCGACATCCCATTGACCACGAGTTGTTCGGGACCTGTGGCAGCAGGCACGACAAAGCCACCAGGGCACATGCAGAAACTATAGACTCCGCGGTCTTTGACTTGCTGCACGAAGGAATATTCGGCGGCAGGGAGATATTTGCCGCGTCCCATGCGGTTGTGATATTGGATTTGGTCGATGAGGAGAGAGGGATGTTCCAAGCGCACCCCCATGGCGAGGGATTTCTGTTCGATGTCCACCCCAGCACGATGGAGATAGCGGTAGACATCGCGTGCGGAATGACCAGTGGCAAGGATGACTGGACCGAGGAATTCTTGTCCGGCAGCGGTGCGCACGCCCACCACGCGATCTCCCTCAGCAGAGAAGAGGAGTTCGTCGACACGAGTTTGGAAATGCACCTCACCGCCCGAAGATTTGATTTGTTCGCGCATGCGCTCGATGATGCCGGGCAGGCGGTCGGTGCCGATGTGGGGATGGGCATCGGCGAGGATGTCGGTACTGGCACCATGTTGGCAGAAGACGCCGAGGATGCGCTGCACGTTGCCGCGCTTTTTCGAGCGCGTATAGAGTTTGCCATCGGAGAAGGCTCCTGCCCCACCCTCTCCGAAGGAATAGTTGCTCTCGCTGTCGACGATGTGGTCGCGGGAGATAGCGGCGATGTCTTTTTTACGGCCATCTACGTCGCGTCCACGTTCGAGGACGATGGGACGTACCCCGAGTTCTACGAGACGCAGGGCGGCAAAGAGTCCTCCGGGTCCTGCTCCCACGACGACGGCTTGGGGCGCGGCACTGACATCGCCATAGTGGATGCGCTCGAAAGACAAGGTGTTGGGGTCTTCGTCGATGAAGACCTCGAGGGTGAGATTGACCATCACCTGTCGTTGTCGCGCATCGATGCTACGCTTGACGGTGCGGATGGCATGAATCTGCTGAGGGTCGACTCCAAGACGCTGGGCAACATCTGCACGGAGGTTGGCAGCATCATAAGCCACCTGAGGGAGAACACGGAGTTGGAGGGAAGTAGACATTAGACGTTAGACATTAGACGTTAGACGTTAGACGTTAGAGGGTAGACGTTAGACGTTAGAGAGTAGACCCTTTTATGCTCGCCACGACAAGCGTGGCTCGGTTAGACATTAGACGCTAGACGTTAGAGGGTAGATGTTAGACGCTAGACGTTAGAGGTTAGAGGGCTAGCGCGATTGGACTAGAGAACTAGAGAGACTAGGAAGACTAGAGGGATTAGAGAGTTTAGAAGCTCTAGAGGAAAGGCAAATTTACAACTTATTTTTTGCATATTAAGCAGAAAGAGTGTAACTTTGTGGCAAATATCACGCGCGATGGCTAAAATACTAGTCATTGCCCTATTTACATTCTCCTAAAACATGACAAAAGGAAAAGTAGATGCCTTGCTCGGCATTGTCTTTGGCGACGAAGGAAAGGGTAAAGTAGTAGACTATTTTACTCCTCGCTATGACCTCGTAGCTCGTTTTGCTGGCGGTCCTAACGCTGGCCACACCATTATCTTCGATGGCAAGAAGTTTGTACTTCGCTCTATCCCCTCGGGTATCTTTGATGAGGGTAAAGTGAACATCATCGGTAACGGCTGTGTCATTGCTCCCGACCTCTTCATGAATGAGGCGCGCGAATTGGAGTCAGCGGGTTATGAAATCGTGCAACGTCTGCACATCAGTCGCCGTGCGCACTTGATTCTCCCCACGCACCGCGTGCTCGACCGTGCCTATGAAGCGGCAAAAGGTAAGGGCAAGGTGGGCACCACCGGTAAGGGCATTGGTCCTACCTACAGCGACAAGGCTGCGCGCGTGGGTCTCCGTGTGGGAGACATCCAAGGAGATTTCCTCCCCAAATATGAAGCCCTCAAAGCGCGTCACCTCCAAATATTGAGCGACCTCGGATTCACCGATTTCGACCTCACCGAAGAGGAAAAGACGTGGCTCGAAGGCATCGACTATATGCGTCGTTTCCCCCTCACCGACACAGAACACGAAATCAACCAGGCTTTGGCAGAAGGTAAGAACGTGCTCGCCGAAGGTGCACAAGGTTCGCTCTTGGACATCGACCACGGCACCTATCCTTTCGTGTCGTCTTCGTCTACCACAGTGGGCGGTGTGTGCACAGGTTTGGGCATTGCTCCCCAAAGCATTGGTCGTGTATGGGGTATTTTCAAGGCTTACTCCACGCGTGTGGGCAGCGGTCCTTTCCCCGTAGAATTGTTTGACGAGACGGGTGAGGAGATTCGCCGTGTGGGCAAAGAATTTGGTGCAGTGACCGGTCGCAACCGCCGTTGCGGATGGGTGGACCTCGTGGCACTGAAATATGCCATCATGGTGAATGGTGTGACCGACTTGGTGATGATGAAGGCGGACGTACTGGATTCGTTCAAAGAAATCAAGGTGTGCGTGGCTTACGAAAAGGATGGCGAGCGCACAGAAGATATGCCTTACGACACCGAAGGTTGGGCACCTGTGTATGAAACCCTCCCTGGTTGGAACTGCGACTTGACCGGCGTGCGCGCGGAAGCGGACTTCCCCAAAGAATATGCCGACTACATCGCTTATCTCGAAAAGAAATTGGCAACGCGCATTGCTATCCTCTCGGTGGGTCCCGAACGCGATGCCACGATTATTCGATAAACCACAAAGAGATGCGGAGCAGAGGTGAGTAAATTTCCCTCCTTTGCAACAAAATCAATCATCATTCATTGGTGATGAACTAAAAAAAGGATTTCTCAGCCATAGCGGTTGGGAAATCCTTTTTTTAATTGGATTTGAATAGAAAAAACTTTAGGAAAGAGCCAGTTGCGGGCTAGTTGTTTCCTTGTGCACAGAGTAAGAAGGATAAGTCATTCTGTGCTCATTTTCTTTTGCTTTCTTTTCATCACGTGCTTTTATCCTTAAACCCCAATCCGGTCATTAGACCGTTATAGTGCAAATCGTTATGGAGAATATAACTTCCTACCATCTTTCATTTTCTTGTTGGCATCTTGTTTCTCGTTCGTTCTCGACGTAGCCCACTACGCCTTCAAACTATCGAAAAACTATCTGCTCAACAATCAAATAAAATTTGTTCAAGATCTAATAACCGATTGAGGTTTGAAAATCGGACTCATAAGCAGCCTGTACATTCATCCAAAACTCAGCAGATACGCCTAAGGCAGTTTCAAGTTTTAGAGCAAATTCAGGCGTGATGTTTCTTTT